>Ga0207754_100013_pt1 | contig 265293 bp, 257 predicted proteins | sample A23E1SouthBayCA_FD_187728 | JGI IMG/M metagenome (GOLD analysis project Ga0207754, IMG submission 187728) | Aerobic enrichment media microbial communities from Eden Landing Ponds, California, USA - A23 E1 (SPAdes) | ecosystem: Environmental > Aquatic > Marine > Unclassified | place: Emeryville... | reverse complement strand
CCCACTCGGGAGTCCGATCTCGCTCCACAAACGACAAGTCTATCCACGCGATATCAACGTCGAGGCGTTCGAAATCGGGCATGAACACTTCGATATCGAACGCCTCATCCTCTAACTTAACGCGACCGCGTAGCGAGCGGACGCCTTTTTGCCGGCGGGCGGTCTGGGTGGCGTATGAGCGATATCGAGATCCCGGAATCGCACCCGCGCTACGAGTCGCTGCTGACGCGCCACCGGATTGAGGCGGGCGTCGAGCAGGGGATCACCTCGAAACAGGGACTGATCGCGCAGGGGCGGGGCGAGGCGTTCGACTACCTGCTGGGCGAGCAGACCACCGAGAGCGCCGCTGCTGCCGAACGGGCCGCGGCCGCCCACCTGCTGTTAGCCGACCACGCCGTCCTCTCGATCAACGGCAACGTCGCCGCACTCGTGCCCGGCGAGATGGTCGAACTCGCGGCGGCAACCGGAGCAGACCTGGAGGTGAACCTGTTCAACCGGACCGAAGAACGGATGGAACGCATCGCCGACCACCTCCGCGAACACGGGGCAGAGGAGGTACTCGGCCTGGCGGCCGACGGTCGGATTCCGGGCCTGGATCACGAGCGGGCGAAGGTCGACGCCGACGGGATCGGGGACGCCGACGTGGTGCTCGTCCCGCTCGAAGACGGCGACCGCGCGGCGGCACTGGCCGAGATGGGCAAGACCGAACTCGTCGTCGACCTCAACCCGATGTCACGGTCGGCTCAGACCGCGACGGTACCGATCGTCGACAACATCATCCGCGCCGTGCCGGCGATGACCGAGCACGCCCGGGAACTGGCCGGTGACGAGGGCGCCCAGCGCGATGCGATCGAGGCGTTCGACGCCGACGACGCGCTCGCCGACGCCGAGCGGGCGATCCGTGGCGGCGACCTGTGACAGTGCTACTCCTGTCGGTCCGCCGACCGGAACACGTTTGAGGGTTCGCTCGTCACCCTCGCGTATGTATCCGGGGCACTGGGTGTTGCCGACATGATACCGGAGACCCTCCAGATCGATCAGCCACTCGCCGACGGCCGAACCGTCGCCGAGGGACTCCGAACGAACGACCAGGCGTGGTGCGACGGCCACGACGAACTCCGTGGGTTGCTCAGGGTGTGCTACCCGGTCTACCGTGTCGAGTACAGCTACACGGTTCCGGGCCGGTTTCCGTGGTCGGGGCCGGAGCACGAACGTGAGATCGCACTGCTAGACGGGCTGTTCGAGGACAACGACGCCGGACTGGCGATGCACCGACACGCCGCCCGTGCGACGACCACGGTCGATCCGCGCGAGCGCTACGGCGACGCGTCGGTACCGACGATCGTGCTGGGCCACCACGGCGACGAGGCGCGGGCCGCGTCGGTACTGCCGACCCAGCTCGAACACGAGCACGAGCGGCGAACGCGACAGATCGAGCAGTGGCGCGAGAGCGCAGCGGCGGCCGCCGAGAACGGGAACCACACCGAGGCCGAACGACTCCGTGAGAAGGCCCGTGAGGCCGACGGCGAGGACCGACTGGCTGGACTTCGTGACACGTACGGTCTGCCCGACGCCGTCGACACCGACACCTTCGAAGCCGTCGAGGGGATCGATCGTCTCTTCCTGCCGTTCTGGATCGCCGAGTTCGCCGGCCCCGGCCAGTCGGACCTGTGTTACGTCGCCGTCCGTCCCACTGGCGAGGGGTGGGCCGCCGAGCGGATCTCCTCCGTGGGCTGGCTCGAACAGTTCGTCGCCGGCCACCAGTCGCTGCTGGAGTCAGACGGCGAGTGGCTCGGTGCCGAGGACGTGGCCGTCGATCGATCCGACGACGCTACCGAGGAGCGATCGGGGACTGCGGGCGACAGCCACTCGTCCAGCGACGAGGTCGTCGAGCCCCCGGAGACGGAACTACTCTCGGCCGAACGGCTCGTCGATCCCAGTCCCGACCGGAGCCTCGCGGACGTGGGCGGGATGGAGCGGCTCACCGAGACGCTCGAACGGAAGGTGCTGGCACCGCTCGCCGAGCCCGAGCGCTACCGGGAGTACGGACTCAGCACCGTCGACGGCGTCCTGCTCCACGGGCCGCCCGGCTGCGGGAAGACCTACGTGACGGGTGCGCTGGCAGGCGAACTCGGTCAGTCGTTCGTCCGCGTCTCGCCGGCGGACCTCTCCAGCAAGTACATGGGCGAACCCGCACAGAAGGTACAGGAACTGTTCGCCATCGCGCGGGCGAACCAGCCCTGCCTGCTCTTCCTAGACGAACTCGACGCGATCACGGTCGCGCGCGACAGCGACGACGCGAACCAGAGCCAGCAGGGGATGGTCAATCAGTTGCTGACGGAACTCGAAGCGGTTTCGGACGAGGACGTCGTCGTGGTCGGCGCGACCAACCACGTCGAGGACATCGACAGCGCTATCCGGCGGTCGGGTCGGTTCGACGAGCGGATCGAGGTCCCGCCGCCCGACGCCGACGCCCGCCGCGAGATCATCCGCATCCACCTCGCCGGTCGACCGACGGCAGACGACCTCGATCTCTCTGCGACCGTCACCGCCACGGCGGGCTACGCGGCCAGCGACCTCGAACGCGTCGTCGACGAGGCCGCCCGGGCGGCACTGGACGACGACAGTCCCGTGCGAACCGAGCACCTGCTGTCGGCGACCAACACGACCGAGACCAGCATCGACGAGTGGATCGGCCGCTACGACTTCGTCGCCGCGGAGACCGACGGCACCGGCACGGTCGTCCAGCCTGCGGGCGTCGAGCACCTGCAGGCCGGTGCGATCGTCGACAGCGACGTGGGTCGGACCTTCGCCGACGTGGGCGGGATGGACGACCTGAAGGCGACGCTCGAAACGAAGGTGCTCGAACCGCTCCGTGATCCCGACCGGTTCGAGGAGTACGGGCTCGACCCCACCAGCGGCGTCTTGCTGTACGGGCCGCCGGGCTGTGGCAAGACCTACGTGACGGAGGCGCTGGCAGGGGAACTCGACCACTTCTTTATCGAAGTTTCGCCCTCGGAACTGGTCAGCAAGTGGATGGGCGAACCCGCCCAGCGGGTCGCCGACCTCTTCGAGATCGCTCGCGCGAACCAGCCCTGCATCGTCTTTCTCGACGAGATCGACGCCGTCGCCGGCGGCCGCCAGTCCAGCGCGAACCAGAGCCAGCAGGGGATGGTCAACCAGTTGCTGACGGAACTCGAAGCCGTCTCAGAGGAGGACGTCGTGGTCGTCGGCGCGACGAACCTGATCGAAGACGTGGACGGGGCGATCCGTCGTTCGGGTCGATTCGACGAGCGAGTCGAGGTCCCCCCACCTGACGCTGCGGCACGCGGCGAGATCCTCCGGGTTCACCTGGCAGAGCGCCCAGTCGCCGACGACGTGGACTGGGAGCGACTGGCGGAATCGACGGTCGGATACGCGGCCAGCGACCTCGAACTCGTCGCCGACGAGGCCGCTCACCAGGCACTGCGAGCCGACGAAGCCGTCGGAACGGACCACCTCCGGGACGCCATCGATCGAACCGAATCGAGTCTGTCGCAGTGGGGCGAGGGCGATCGGTACCGCCAGAGCGAGGCAACGTCGGATCTGCGGTATCTGGGCTGATACGGAACGTTGTAGTTGCTTACCGGTGAGCGTCGCCACGGGGTAGACGCTCACCGATAAATCGCTACAACCGTCCGTATGAGCTGAAAGCGGCCGTCGCGATGGAGTACACGCGTCTCTCGAAGTCGTCCAGTGACTGCTGGAGCCCGTCGGTTTCTCGGGATCGGATATACGTAGCGTCCAGCTCGACCGCGGTCGAAGAAACACAACACCTAATGCCACTCGGTGGTACCACTTTGTTGTATGAGCGACTTCGAGCAGTTCAGCGACGTTGGCGAAGCAGAAGTGACACGCGCGATCGGGCAGGAGTGGACCCAGGAGTTCATGGACTTCTCCGACTCCGACGTGATCATCGTCGGCGGTGGCCCTTCCGGACTGACCGCGGCCAAGGAACTGTCCGAGCGGGGCGTCCAGACGATGGTCGTCGAGAAGAACAACTACCTCGGCGGCGGGTTCTGGCTCGGTGGCTTCCTGATGAACAAGGTCACGGTGCGCGACCCGGCACAGCAGGTGCTGGACGAACTCGACGTGGACTACAAGCAATCTCAGGACAGCGAGGGACTGTACGTCGCTAACGGTCCGGAAGCCTGTTCGGGCCTCATCAAGGCTGCCTGCGACGCCGGCGCGAAGATGCAGAACATGACGGAGTTCACCGACATCGTGATCCGCGAGGACCACCGCGTCGGCGGCATCGTCATGAACTGGACGCCTGTCCACGCGCTCCCGCGTGAGATCACCTGTGTCGACCCGATCGCCGTCGAGGCCGACCTCGTCATCGACGCGACGGGCCACGACGCGATGGCCGTCAAGAAACTCGACGAGCGCGGCGTCCTCAACGCGCCGGGCATCGAGGACTCGAAGAGCAACGCCGGCATGGACCAGACCAGCGACGACTCCTACGGCGCACCCGGCCACGACTCGCCCGGTCACGACTCGATGTGGGTCGGCAAGTCCGAGGACGCCGTCGTCGAGCACACCGGTCTCGCACACGACGGCCTCATCGTCACCGGGATGGCGACCGCGACGACCTACGGCCTCCCGCGCATGGGCCCGACCTTTGGGGCGATGCTCCTCTCCGGCAAGCGCGCCGCACAGGCCGCGCTCGACGAACTGGACGTCGATGTCGATCCGGTCGACGTGACGGCGTCGAACGTGACCCCCGCAGACGACTAGGAGAGCCCGACCGCAGGGAGGGGTCTCCGAAAGGCGAGCGGGAGCGAATAACGAGGCGCTGTGCGCCTCGAAAATGTGAACGGCGAACGGAGTGAGCCGTGAACAGCGTGAGCGACACGTGAGATAACGAGTGCTGCTGGGACTGCAGGGAGAGCCCGACCGTAGGGAGCGGTCTCCGAAAAGCGAACGCGGAGAGTCACGGCCCTCGTATAGCGAACGACACGCAGCGGCTCGCGTCACGGACGAACGCCAGGCCGCGGAAACGGACAGAACGGGGGCCGAATCGCGTGCCCGCTCGGTTCTGTGGGGACCAGACTGAAAGCAATGGTTTTTCAGTACGGCCCCCGAGGTGGTGGATATGCAGGGTAATCTGCCGCCGGAAGCGCAGGAAAAGCTCGAAGAGCTACAGGATCTTCAGGAGACAGCACAGCAGGTCGCGGCCCAGAAGCAGCAGGCCGAAACACAGCTCCAGGAGTCGGAGACGGCGCTCGACGAGCTCGACGACATCGACGAGGAATCGACGATGTACCGCGAGGTCGGCGAACTGCTCGTCAAGACCGACTACGACGAGGCCGTCGAGGACCTCGAAGAGCAGGTCGACGAACTCGAAATCCGCACCGAGACCCTCGAAAAGCAGGAAGAGCGCGTCCGAGAGCAGTTCGAGGACCTCCAGAGCGAGCTCCAGCAGATGCTGGGCGGCGGCGGCGGTCCCGGCGGCGCACCCGGTCCGGGCGGCGCTGGCGGCGCATAAATGTCGAGCGACGAGTCGCATAGTCCGTCCGACGAGACGGTCGTCGAGACCGCCGCGACGGCTGCCGAAGATGTCGTCTTTTCGCGGTACAACGCCAGTACTGTCGAGGATCTCGACGTGACCGTCAGCTTCGAGGACGGCGTGCTCGACGTGGACGTGTATCTGAAAGCCCCGGACGGTCGCCACGACGAGGAACAGGTTGCGGACGACGCGGCACTGGCCGCGCGGGCTGCCGTCGACGATCTGTTTAATTCGTAAATCTCGCCGCTATTCGTCGGCGGTCACCCGTCCACGATCTGTTTTCGCCGCAAATCCGATCGCTATTCGTCGGCAGTCGTCTGTCCACGGTCCTGTGTGAACCCGGTCCGGAACGCGATCCAGGCCAGCACGCTGATAAACAGGATCGGTGGGAGGATCATGAATCCCCAGAGCGGTTCCAGTCCCCACTCCAGCAAGAGGACGAGATCGGCGAGTCCTAGCAAGAGGAACGGAGTGACGGCCTTGACCGCTTGCCAGCGGTTCAGCGCCATGCCGTCACGCAGATCGCTCGTGTCGATCCGGTCGGTGGACTCGCTCATATGAAGACCGTAGGCGTGGGCCAAGAAAAACGTCGCGTTCGGTCGGCGTCAGCGAGGGACTTGCACGCAGTTACGCGTCGGTGCCGTCAGCGTCCTCGGAGTCGGTGTCCTCACTCTCGGTGTCTTCGGAGTCGTCCGGCGTCAGGTCGCTGATCTGCTCGCCCAGCGAGCCCGCGAGGTCGCCGTCGATCTGCTGCTGGACCAGCGAGTGGATCTCGCTCACGAAGTCGGGGACCTGTTCGGGCATGTCCGCGGGCGGGCCGCGCTGGCCGTCGTCGGCCGCGGGCACGCCTTCGGGCGGGCCACGTTCCATCTCACTCTCGTTTTCGGCGGCCTCGCTGTCGGCCGCCTCACTGGCGTTCTCGTCGGCCGTCGTGCTGTCGTTGTCGTCCACGTGTGGATCGTTCACGTCGGCGTCCGCGGCGCTGTCGTTCGCGTGGTCGTCGGCCTGTGCAGGTGCGTTGCCGGGCAGCGCGGCCGCCGACCCCGTCACGAGGAGGGCGGCGAGCACGAGTCCGGCGATGGTCTTGAGTTGCATCGGTCGTTGACTCCACCTGCACCTACGCTGTCGATTGCACTTCAAGGGGTAACGCAGAAATATCGGCTTGTCTCGAATTAAGCCGTTTTAGCCGGTTTTACGGCCCGATTTAATTCGGTTTAATCGGAATCATCGGTCGCCGCGTCGAGAGACTGCTGTGTCGCCGCCGTGTCGGACTGCCGGGCAGTGGCGCGCGCACCACCGACGAGGTAGCCGTCGACGGGGCGCTCGTCCCACGGGGGTGCGTCCTGCACCCACAGCGTCACCCCGTGACCAGCGCACTCGCGGCTCCACTCCTGGGCGAGTGCCTTCGACACGAAGGTCCGTCGCGACCCGTGCTCGTTGACCCACTCGCCGACTGCTCGCGACCGTCGCCACGCGGAGGGTTTGATCGCGAGCCGGTAGTCGTCGGTCACAGCGACACTTGTCGTCCCGGGTTCGTAAGCGGATCGTCCGACCACTGCACAGCTTTTCATACCTCCGCTTCCAACCACTGGGCATGGAACACGAGGCCACCGTCGAAGGTGTGGGTATCGGCGTCGGCGAGGAAGGTCCGGGTGCGCCGGTCGTCCTCCTGCGTGCGCGCGACGAGGTGGTGCCGATCTTCGTCAGCTCCGACCAGGCCCAGTCGATGCAACTGGCACTCGAAGGCGAACCGTTCGAGCGGCCCCTGACACACGATCTGCTGGTCGAGATGGTCGCCGAGTTCGGAGCGGCGATCGATCGCGTCCGAATCGACGACTTGGCCGACGGCACGTTCTACGCCAAGATCGACACGGAACAGTATCTCGGGGATCGCCGCAAGGAGATGGTGTTCGACGCGCGTCCGTCCGACGGGATCGCGATCGCGCTGCGTGTCGACTGCCCGTTGATCGTCTCCGACGAGGTGATCGACGAGGCCGGCCAGCCGCCCGACGCGTTCGAGGAAGCACCTGAGGAAGACGACGATTCCGAGTTCGAGCTCTAATCTCTCCTGTCGCCGGTGTCAAAGAGACGGTCGTCGTGAGGAGAATCGTTGCAGTTGTCCGTCTCAGTCCGCGCTGCCGCGGTCGCGAAACCGCTCCATGGCCTCGTCCCAGGATTCTCGCTGGACCGACGGACCGGTCAGTTCCGTCTCAACGCCCAGATACCCACAGGCCACACACCGGACGCTCGTGGTGTCACCGAACGTCCAGTGCTCGACGATGTCGCCACAGCGCGGACAGACGAGCCGCTCGGATAGCTCCTCGTCGCACTCCTTGGCGACCGCCGCTCGGGCGAGCTGGATCGACCGTGTGACCATCGACTGGTCGCTGTCGGCGACCAGCGTGTTCAACGTCCCGTGGAGCCGTCTGAGGTGTGCCGGTTCCCGTCGTCGGGCGTACGCGGACGCCAGCGACGCGATCGCGTGTCTTGCCGGTCTGCGGACCCGCTCGTCGGTCTCGCGGATCGCGGCCTGCAACGTCCGCTCGATACCGGGCAGCGGTGGCCCGTCGGAGTCCACGCCCAGTTCCGCCCGTGTGAGTCCGACACTGGTGACGGAGAGCTCACCGAAAAAGCGGACCACTGACTGGCGCTGGAACCAGTTCCCGGTCCGATACCCGTCGCGACACCGCGGCACGGCGTCGACGTACAGCCCCGACCGCTCGTCGGGCCAGGTCTGGCGAACCAGATCGAGCGCCTCCCCGACTCGCTCCGGGTCCGTCGACAGGATCGCGTCGGTGAACCACTCCGGGTCCGCTGTCATCACTCGCTCTAGGACCCCCCGGCTACTAACGTCTTTTATTCCCTCGTTGCCAGATCGAAAAACCGCCCGACTTCGCCTGCGCTCTGCTCGTCTCGCGTGTCGCTAGCGCTCCCGCTCGTGTATTCGAGGGCCGCTGCTCTCTGCCGTCGCAGCGCAGCTCGCGTGTCGCTCACGCAGTTCACGGCTCACTCCGTTCGCCGTTCACATTTTCGAGGCGCGTAGCGCCTCGCTATTCGCTCCCGCTCGCTTCGAGCCCCACCTAGCGGCGCGCCTCGCTCTCCGCGTTCGCTTTTCCGAGATCCCTCCCTACGGTCGGGCTCTCGCTTCCGTCCCAGCGCCACTCGTTCACTCCGGATACAGCTCCACAGTCTCGTCGATCGACTCTATCCGGGCGACGTCTTCCTCGTCGAGGTCGAGGTCGCTCGCCTCGAAGTTGGCGCGCAGGTGCGTCTCCGAAGACGCCTTGGGAATCGTCACGACGTTGTCGTAGGACGTGAGCCACGCGATTGCGACCGCGGCGGGCGAGGAATCGTACTTGTAGGCGATGTCGTCGAGCACGGGATCGTCGAACACCTTCCCACCGGCCAGCGGCGAGTAGGCCACGAGCGGGTAGTCGTGTTCCCGCGCGTCTGCGAGCAACTCGTCCTGCTGGAAGTAGGGGTGGAACTCGACCTGGTGGGCCGCGATCGGTGCGTCGAGGACCGCACGGGCGGTCGCGAGCTGGTCGGGTTCGAAGTTCGAGAGCCCGACGTGGCTCGTCAGACCGGCGTCGAGGACCTCGTCGAGTGCCGGCAGCGTCGTCTCCGGGTCGTAGTCGCCGCGCGGTCGATGGACGTACAGCAGATCGACCGCGTCGAGTCCGAGTCGATCCAGGCTCGCGCGGGTGCCCGGTCGTACGTCGTCGGCTGCGAGCCGGTCGATCCAGAGTTTCGTCGCGACTGTCAGTGTATCGCGGGCGACGGGACTCGACTCGATCGCTTCGCCGACGACGGCTTCGTTGTCGTAGATCTGTGCCGTATCGAGGTGTCTGTACCCGACGTCGATCGCCGTCTCGATCGCGCCTGGCTCGTCGATACCCATCGTGCCGAGACCGACGGCTGGGAGGTCCATACGTCCGAATAGGAGACGCCACAAGTTGGGTCTGCCGAATCTGTGAGCGGCCCCCGGTTCGCCTGTACCGTGAGGCGTTGCGCGAACCGCTGGCAACGCCTCTCCTCACTCGGAGACTTCGTCGGCGTATTCCGCCCACTTCTCGACTGTGGGCTGGCCCCAGTAGCGAACGGAACCGCTCCGTTCGTCGAAATCGAGTACCCCCGCCCTGTCGAGGCGCGGCAGATGCTCCTCGACGAGGGCGTCCCTGACGGCAGACTCGTCCGTGTCGTCGTCGACACGGCCCATGCCACGCTGAGCGACCGCCGTCGCGAGCGTGTCCACCTCGGTCGACGAGACGCTCTCGTCAGCGAAGTAGAGACACACCGCCCGGCGGCGCCAATCTGCGAGCAGTCCGAACACGTCGTCGACCATCGGCGTGGTGAGACCCCGGTCCCGCGGCGTCATACCACGCCACTCGTCGCTGCCAGGCTCAGTCGTGGGCTGTTTACTCATTGTTCTGGCATTCGATTGTATTCGCGGCTGGTATCAATAACTAGCCGCCTAGATAACTAGGCTATCGTTCGAGCAACAGGACTGGAGCGGGTCCGAAGGCGCGGACTGCTATTGATCGAACAGTGCGTCGAGGAGGTTCCCCTCGGCGCGCCGGAGGTGCTGGTGCAGTGTCGGCGACGCGATGTCGAGCGATTCTGCCACCTCCTCAGCCGTGCTCTCCCGGGGCCAGTCGTAGTAACCCGCCAGATAGGCAGCGCGGAGCACCGCTCGCTGGCGATCGGTGAGCGAGGAGAGCGGTGACGGGGAGGGGTCGTCGTGGAGGGACTGATTGGACTCGCGTTTCGACGTGAGTTCGGTGTCCGGATTCGCGCGTTCGACGACGTCCCGGATGGCACGGACGTCCGCGTTGGCCGACGCCTCGACGACAATCCGGACTCTATCGGGGTGCGCGACGGCAGTTCTGAGTCGCCCCCCGGCCTCGGAGAGCTGGACCGAGAGCGACGACGAGCCGTGGATCTCCACGATCTGATCCTGCGTCCGCGTTACGTACGCCTCGCTGTCGGTCTCGCCGTCGCGGACGGCCTCGACCACGCACTCGGGTTCGGTCCCGTCGACGTGGAGATACTGGATCACGCCGTCACTGGTTTCGACGGCCCCGGCTGTTTCGAGCGTACAGTCACAGGCGTTCGCGAGCCAGACGAGACAGGCGTCCTCGCTCAGCGACTGGAACTCCAGGACGACGGTCGCGTCCCGCTGGAGGAGGCGCTTGTTCTGGATCGCGGTCAGGGCCAGGCCGACCGTCTCGCCGAGGACGGTGAAGCTCTCGGTGATCCGATCACTGAACGCGTTCGGTTCGGTGGCGTACACCCCGAGGATACCGTGCGTAGTCTCACCGTGACATACCGGGATCGCAGCCATCGACTCCAGTCCCGCCGAGAGGGCTCGCTCGCGCCACGGAGTGACCTGGTCGTCACTGCGGACCTCGTTGATGACCTGGACGTTTCCGGTGCGATACGCGCGTCCGCCGGGCCCGTTGCCAGTCTGACTCTCGTCGATACGGACATCGAGATTGTCCAGGTATCCGACCGCCTCGCCGGCACTCGCGAGCGGCACCATCATCTTGCTGGCACCCTGCCGTTCGCCGATCCAGGCGAGCGCGTAGCGATCCGACTCCGTCAGTCGATCACAGACCATCTGCTGGATCTCTTCTCGGCTCGCCGCGTCACCCAGCGCACCGATGATCTTCTGGACCAGCACGTTCGTCCGGTCGAGCGTCGAGAGTTCGTCGCGCTGCGCTTCGATCCGACGTTCGCGCCCGCGACGCTCGGTCACGTCCCGCACGACGCCCATCAACCCGCCGTAGGTGTCGTCCTCGGTCGGCAACAGCGTGTAGTGGACCGACATCTCGCGCTCCTCGCCCGACCGAGTGAGGAACCTCATGTCGACCTCGACGCTGTCCCGGTCTGGATTGTCGAGCAGGTGCTGGACGGTCGCCTGTCCGGCCTCGAGTTCGCCGGGCGCGAGCGCCACGGCGGCGTGTTCACCGATGAGCTCCTCGCGATCGTAGCCGAGGGTGGTCGCGAACGACTCGTTACAGAAGTCGATGATGCCGTTGTGATCGAGCGAGTACAGTCCGTCCTGAGACTGCTCGACGAGTAGTTCGAGAAGCCGACGCCGGGCCTCCTCGCGGACGCGCTCGGTCACGTCCTCGAACCGTTCGAGGGTCAGTCCCGACTCGACTGCCGAGAGGTCGTCGCGGTCGTGGACGTAGAACCGAGATCGCCCCGTCGTGGGGACGACGAACGAGCGTTCGTCCTCGTCGGTACCACCGTCGAGTTCGACGAGTCGAGTCTCGGCCGGAACCTCCGGCAGGATCGCTTCGAGGCGTTCGTAGAAGTCGTCGCTGCGGGGGATCGCGGTGTCGATCGAGTCGACGGGGAACGTCGCGTCGAAGTCCTGATTCGACCAGACGACCTGGCCGTCCGCGTCGACGACGAAGCGGGCGGTCGCGTCCTCGGCCTGCTGTTCGACGGCCGACAGCGCATCGGTCAGCACGTCCTCGGCAGCGTCGGTCGAACGAGCGAGTATCGTCTGGACCTTTTCGGCGAGAAACGAGAGGCTCTGTGAGCCGTTGCCTCGCTTGACGAGGGTGTCGATCCCGTCAAGGACGTCGTCGGGAACCGTCGCCGGATCGGCACTGGTAAACAGCACCGTCGGGCAGTCGATCGTCGCCGAGAGCGCGCTCAGCGTCGCCGGGTCCAGATCGCCACCGAGGACGAGACACGACCACTGTCCCGTCTCGGCTGCCTCGAGCCCGTCGTCGCTGGTGGTCGCCCGGAGAACGATACCGTCGCCAAGTCGCTCTTCGAGTCGGTTGCCGACGCCGCCCCGGATCAGCGCATCGGCATCGACGTAGAGGACGCGTCGCTCGCCCCCGCCGTCCGTTCTCGCGCCCGTCCCATCTGGATCGATGTCCATGCTCACGTGACCCCCGTACACTCTGTGATTCTTCCAGTGAACACGTTCAGCGGCGCAGGTATAAGATTTTGCCACCAGTCTCGCGACAGCGACCCGACTCGGGCGTCGAAGCCGTCGAACAGCGTTACGCGTCTGGGCCCCCGGCCCGTTCCGCGACCGACACCAGCGTGTTCCAGGTGTTACAGCCGGCACGCAACGCCACGATATCCGCGGCGGCGATCTCGACGGTCACCGTCGCGTCCTCGCGGCGGAGCGACGCGGTCGTCCGGTCGCCGCCGATCTCGCCGATCTCCGGACGGACGCTTCGCTCGACGCGGCGTGCACGCTCGGCGTCGAGGTACTCGAAAGAGAGAACTGCGTCGTGATCCACGCTACTGGACGTCGATCTCTTTGACGTCACGCGATCGTTCTTTCAGCAGGACGCGGTGGCCGCAGTACGGGCAGCGAACGCCGCCGTACTCGTCGAGCGTCACGTCGCGCTTGCAGCGGGAGCACTTGTAGCTCATGGGTTACTCCTCGTCGTCTTCGGCGAGTGCGGCACGGATAGAGCGGGTGACAGTCTTTCCACCGGGCGTCTGTGGGCGGTACGTGCCACCTGTGTACTTGTAGCCACAGTAGCTGCACTCCCAGATACCGGTACCCTGGCGGTCGACGCGGTCTTTGCCACATTCCGGGCAGGCGTGGTCGTCTCGCATGTCCGCTTCGATTTCGGCGACGCGGCGGCGGGCGACGCGGCCGTAGCGAGCGCCGAAGCGACCGGCGCTGCCGGTCCGTCCCTTGTTACTGGCCATAGTACTCTACTGTCAGCCCAGGACTTTCATAAACCTGTTGAGTTCGGACCGTCTTGAGGGCAGTCGCCCGGTCACGTGTCGTAGCTCCCACGACGCCTCGCTGGCGACTGTCGCTGCACGGACGGACAGTCCAACGAGACACGGTCTAACACCTGGAACGAGCACGGGCGTCGACAGCCGGCAAGATGTGTTCGACTCGCCACGCTTATTTGTTAGACCAATCTAATGCCGGTTACGTGGAGTATGTTTGTGCACGAATACTCGTCGATCGTTCACTGTGAGGTGAGATCGTGACTGGTTTCGTCGAAATCGTCACGGTCGCGCTGATCACACAGTTGATGGTCCTGCCCGGCGAGAAGGTCCAGTTCATCATCGCGGGGCTCTCGACGAAGTACAACCCGCTCGTCGTCGTCGCGGCCGCCGGGAGTGCCTTCGCCGGGTGGACGGCACTGGAGATCGTCTTCGGTGCCGCCATCCAGCAGGCACTGCCGGGCATCTATCTCGACGCGTTCACCGCGGGGATGTTCCTGCTCTTTGCCGTCCTGCTCGTCCGTTCGGCCCCGGAACCAGGCGTCGACCGAGCAGCGGCCGAGACCGACGGTGGCGAGGTCGTCGACGGGACGAGTGCGGCGGCGCAACTTCCGGACACGATCGGAATCGGACGTGTCGAGTTCTCGGTGCCCGATCGCTTCGGTAGCTTCGTCCCGATCTTCCTCATGATGGCCGCCGGCGAGTTCGGCGACAAGACGCAACTGGTGACGATCACGCTGGCGGCCCAGTACGGCGCGACCGCGGCGATCTGGGCGGGCGAGATGCTCGCGATCATTCCGGTGAGCCTGCTGAACGCCTACTTTTTCTACACGTTCTCGCACCGCTTCGACCTGCGCACCGCCCACTTCGTCGGAGCGACACTGTTCGCGTTCTTCGGACTGGACACGGTGCTGGCGATGCTCACTGACTTCTCGATCTGGGAGACGATCGTCTCGACGGTCACGACGGTCGTCCTGTCGCTCGTCTAGTGGTCCACCGCACCTGTGTTCGCTCGTCTAGTCCTGCAGATCCGTCTCAGCGAGAGCGTCGTTGAGATCCGCACGGACGCGTTCGCCCAGCTCTCGGTCCCCGGCCGTCGTCACGATCCGATTCTCCTGGACGCTGGAGCCGTCGCGGATCAACAGTCGGACGTTCCCGTGTTTGTCGGCCCGGGTGGCCTTCGCACGGACGCCGGTCCGCGAGCCCGATCCACCGGCGTCGATCGGACCCGGGATCACCTTCTTGACGTGCGGGTGGCCAGCGACGGTCTGGATCGCCTTCTTGCCCGCCCGCCCGCCGACGAGCGTGGAGTGAGAACCACCGAGCTTCTCCTCGACCGGCAGGTCGACGACTTCCAGGGCGGGTTCGCCACGGCGCTCGCGGACGTGCTCGACCGGGTCGTCGCCGTCGACACGGTAGAACGGATAGTGTAGCTGGCCCCGGACCGCTCCGATCACGTCGCGGTCGCCGGTGACGCACACCTCCTCGGGGCGCTTGCGCCGCACCTCGTCGGCGATCAGCCCCGCGAAGTTCCGGAGTTCGACCACGCCCGTCTCACCGCCTTCCTCTGGCGTGGTCGTGATCGTGCGTGCGCCGACGATCTCCTCGTCGTCGAGCGCAGTGACGGTCGCCCGTTCCCGGCCGAGTTCGAGGACGACCACGTCGGCGTTGGCCGACCGACAGACCAGACAGTAGTCGCCCGGCCGGTCGAGTTCGCAGCCACACTGCCGACACGCCATGTCTGACTGTCGGTGACACGAACGCAAAAGATGGGCGGTTCACCAGTGGCCTGGTGAGACTGTCACACGGACTCGACTACCGTTCCTGGAAGGTCCAGTGCTGGGCGTCGTTGCCGTTGACCGGCCACTGCTGGACGTTCGTACCGTCCGTCGTACCGGCACCGCTCACGTCCAGGGCTTTGCCGCTGTGGTCGGCGAGCAGTCGGTAGGACCCGTCGCCGACCGGTTCGATCCGCCAGTGCTGGTTCGCGCCGCCGACGTACGCCCACTGGTGGACGTTCGCGCCGTCCTGATCGGAGATGCCGGCGACGTCCAGGGCTTTGCCGCTGTGGGCCGCCAGCAGCCGGTACGTACCGTCGCCGACCGCCTCGAGCGTCCAGTGCTGATTGTCGCCACCGACGTACTCCCACTGGTGGACGTTCGCACCGTCCTGTGTCGATCCGGCCGCCACGTCCAGGGCCTTCCCGCTGGTGACGTTCGTGATCTGGTACGTGGCGCCGTCGACCAGGCCAGCAGCGCTGAACTCGAACCAGTCGATATTGAACAGGTCCGCCTCCATGGTCAGGCGCACGACGTGCTCGCCGGCCGAGAGGTCGATCCCCGTCGCCGAGACCGTCGTCCAGGACTGCCACCCGCCGGTGGCCGGCACGTCGACAGTCCCCGTCACGTCGGTGCCGTCGACCGCGACCCGGAGCGCGCCCCCACCCGCGTCCGAGGAGACTCGTGCCGTCAGGTCGTAGGTTCCGGCCTGCTCGACGGAAACGGTGTACTCGAGCCACTCGCCGCTGCGGATCTCCGCCACGTCGTACCCGCCGCCGGCCGACTGTTCGATGTCGACGCCGTCCGAGCGGTACGCGCCGTGGACGTTCGCGCTCTCGGTGTCGTTGTAGGCCTCTCCCTGCCCGCCGACGTCGTAGTCTTCGGCCTGGATGCGGCCCGGAACCGGCCACGGCGAACTTCGACCGTAGGGGCCCTGTTCGACCGACAGTCGATCGACGACTGCGGCGGCGTCGACCTGGCCGGCCGCCTGCCGACCGGCTGGCACGCCCGACAGTGTCGTCGCGGTCTCGGTGAGGAGCGTGCGGACCTCCTCGGTCGTCAGGCTCGGATCGAGTTCCTTGGCCAGGGCCACCACGCCAGCGGTGTTGGGACAGGCCATCGAGGTGCCCGAGGCGCGCCCGTAGCTGTTCTGCGGGAGGGTGCTGAGGATGCTCACGCCCGGTGCGACCACGTCCAGTTCCGGTCCGGAGTTCGAGAAGGAGGCGACGTTGCCGTTCTGGTCGGTCGCGCCGACCGCGATCACGTTCGGATCCAGCGCCGGATACGTCACCGAGTCCGTGCGTCCGTCGTTAGCCGACGCGGCGACGACGACGGTCCCCTGATCGGTGGCGTACTGGATCGCGTCTGCGAGTGACTGCTGGGTCGAGTACCCCACCGACCACGACAGGCTGATCACGTCCGCCCCGAGGTCGGCCGCCTCGATGATCGCGTCCTCGCCCCGGCTGTTGTCGAAGATGTTGTACCCCAGCAACCGGGCGTTCGAGACGCCGGAGACGCCGACGCCGTTGCCGGTCGTCGCCGCAGCACACCCGCCACAGTGGGTGCCGTGGTCGTCAGCGCCCGACGGGACCGGATCCGAGCCACCAATCTCGTCGGTCGTTCGCGGCGCGAGATCCTCGTGGGTCACGTCCAGGCCGGTGTCGAGGATGGCCAGCGTCGTGTCCAGCGATCCCAGCGTCGTCTCCCACGCCGTCGGTACGTTCATCGCCTGCTCGGCCCACTCGTCTCCCCAGCGGGGGTCGTTGGGCGTGATCGCCTCGACCTCCTCGACGGCGAGCGTGATCTCGTAGTCCTGTTCGGCGTAGCGAACCGACGAGTGCTTCCCGACGGCCTCGTGGGCCCGTTCGTTGGCCTGTGGTGACGGGCCGGGAATTTCGACGACCGCGTAGTCGATGACCTCGTTGTGATGGACCACGCGCGCCCGGCCCGGAATCGACGGGTCGGCGTCGATGTCGGCCCGCACCTCCTCGATCGTGGCGCCGTCCTCGACGCCGACGATCACGGTGCGGGCGGCCGGGGCCGTACTGCCCTGCCCGGCCAGTCCCGCCAGCGTGGTTGCCGCCCCGATGCGTTTCAGAAACGATCGTCGTCCGTGTGTATGCTCGTCTGTCATCGTATCCCCCCGTGGTCCCGACCTGCTCATACGGATGATTGTAGATCGTTACCGGATCGACCCCACGACGGTGTGCTGTCGACCGGGAAACCGGCTACACTCATCCGTATCACGGACCTTCGATGCGATTGCGAACGCTGCCACACCGACAAGCCCCGGCCGGAGATCGTCCGGCCGGGCCCGTTTCCCACACAGGCCAGGCCCCAGGATGGTATCTAAATACAGACAGTATAAGTTAAAATTTTCTGTCTATATTGGTCTTTTACCGTGAAGAAACACCGAATAGAATCCTTCAGTTCTCAACGAGTATCGACGACCACGGACCAGAACTGGTATCGAACAGAACTTCGTCAGGGGTGTACAGAACCGATCTCGACGATCACAGATCCGCCGGATCTCGCTTCAGGTACTCCCGCAACACCACCGTGGCGTAACTCCCCTTCGGCAGCGAGAATCCGAAACGAACGGCCGCGTCGTCGACCCGCTCGACGTCGATGTCGCTCCGGACGGCGACGGCCCGCCGGGTCCCCGACGAGTCGAACTCGCCGGGCAACGAGAAGTCGTCCGGTTCGATCCCCACGTCGCCGAGTACCGACCGTTCGATCTCACCGGGTTCGCCGTCGGCCAGTTCAGTGTCGGTGCCGACCAGCGGCGCAGTGACGAAGGCGCGCCCGCGCTCGCAGTGGCGCTCGACGGTGGCGACCCGCTCGGCGGTGACCGGCTGGGTACGGTCGGTGTCGGGGAGTGCCACCCCGTCGGGCGCGTCGCGATCGGTGAAACAGACCACGTCGCCCGCGACGGGCCGATCGAACGGCAACCCCCGATCGAGTCGTGCCGAGAGGATGCGGTTGAACAGATAGGACTGGGCCGCGTTGACGAAGAGCGTCTGGAGGTTCGTCGGCAGGGTCTCCAGCGCGGTCCGGAACGCCTCGGGTGACTCCTCGTCGGCGTCGGCGAGACTGTGACACAGCGCCCGCTCGTAGCCCAGCACCGATGGGAACCGCTCCAGTGCGCCCGCCCAGTCGTGCGTGTCTTCGACGTACGCACGAGCCTCCTGGGTCGCCTCGGGTTCGCGCTCGCTGGGGTTGCCGAGATAGGCCATCACCGCCCCTTCCCAGTCGTCGCGAGCGATGGCCAGCCCAACCTCGTGCGTGATCGGCCGTCGACTGCCGAAGCGCTGCTGGCCGAAGTAGTTCGGGACGGCGACGACCGGTCGATCGTCCCCGTCGTCTCCACCGGCGGCTACGCCGGCAAAGGCCTCCAAATCGTCCGTGATCGCGTCGACCGCGTCGGGGTGTTCGACCGCGTGGACGGTGATCTCGAAGGCGTTGCCCGCCAGATCGCCGAACAGGACCGGTCGCCCGGCGCGGCCGACAGCCTCGATCTCGACACCGTCGATCTCGGGGAGGTCCCCGGCCGCGAACCCGTCGACCGAGAATAGCTGTGTCGTCACGGCGCGCTTGTCCTTGGTCCCGGCCCACGAGACCCGCTCCCGGGAGATCCCCAGTCGATCCGACAGCGCCGACGCGAAGTCGTTCGTGTCCCAGTTGTGCAGTGTCGCGCGCACGACGAGATGGGGGTAGGCCCCGTTGTCGGCGTCGACTGGCTGGGTCTCGAACGCCTCCAGTTCCCTGACCCGGAAGTCTTCGGGCGACTGGCGCAGTCGGCCACCGATCCCGTCGGCTTCGCTGACGTAGTACTCCATCCCGACGACCTGCTCGATCTCCTGGGCTGGGCGCATTCGTTGTCGTCTCTCGCCACGGCGCGCACATATGGCTAGCGATGGGTCGGGACAGAACGGAACCAGCCGTAACCTGGACCCAAAACGGCATAGGGCCGGTGGGTCTATCCAGCGGTATGCCAGGGGACGACGACCTGCTCGTGGCCTACGACGACACGGACGCCGGCCGGCGTGCGGCCGAGTTCGCGGCCGAGCGAGCGGCGAAGACAGGGGAATCGGTCGACGTGATCCATATCAGTACGGTACTGACGGACGCCCAGCTCCGGGACGAACTCGGTTCGATCTTCGAGGAGCGCGACGTTCCGGTCACGTTCGAGGTGATCGAGACAGGTGGCTCCGACGACAGGAACGTCTCGATCAGTGCGACACTCGGCGAGATCATCGAGGAGCGCGACTACGCCATGATCGTGATGGGCAACGAGGAACGGGGGCTGTTCCACAGTCTGAGCGAGGGCAGCGTCACCAACGCGGTGATCGAGGCGGGCATCGTCCCCGTGACGCTGGTGCCGTAGCTCCGAGACGGCCACAGACTTTAGTCCGTATCGAACGAGACGTGGATATGGACGTGACAGACGAGCGACCGCGTGGCATCCTCTCCCCGGCCGATCGGCGTTTTCTCCGCGGGGAAGCGGACCTGCAGAGCGAACAGTCGGCCTACGACGCGCGCTATCGCATCCGCCAGCGGCTCCGCAACGCCCTGCTTGACTTCTCGCTCCTGTTCGAGCACCTCGACGATCGCGACCGCGAGCAGGTGTTCGACGTGGACGGCGACAGCGACTTGACGACGGCCGTCGTCGACGCCGTCGCGTTCCTCTCTCTGGGTACTGCCGATTTCGAGCCTTCGCAAGAGATGCTGTTCACCGAGGGACTCCAGCGGGCCGAACGCCGCCGGACCGGGGGTCGGCCGACCGCCCACGTCGAGGTCGATGCGGCCGATCGGGACCGACTCGAGGAGATCGTCGAGACGATCGAGTCAGGCCGACTGCACGAACTCTCGGAGTCGGAGCTGCGGGCCTTCGCCCATCTCTGCGGGGACAACTGCGAACGCGCACCGCGCGACGCACTCTCGGCAGTGTTCGACGACGAAGAATAGGAGAATCGAGACCGTCGCTTACCGCGCGCCGTCGAAGTTCTCGTAGCCCTCGATGTCGACGCCTTCTTCCGTGATCTCGGCGACGTAGACGCCGTTGCCGGAGCCGGTGTCGCGCTCGGTCGCGGCGTACACGGCCTCGACAGCGAGTTCGCGGGCCTCCTCCATGGAGAGATCGTCGCTGTACTGATCTTCGAGTTTCCCGTGGGCGACCATCATCCCGCTGCCGGTGACGGTGTAGTCGTCCTCCATGACGCCGCCGGCCGGGTCGATGCTGTAGACGTGGCTGCCCTCTTCGTCGACGCCCCCGAGGATCGGGTTGATCGCGATGAACGGGCCGCCGCGGGCGAAGTTGCCCGCCAGCGTCGCCAGCGCGGAGATGCTCATCGGCTCGCCGCGGCGAACGTCGTAGAGGTCGGACTCCGAGCGCAGCGTCCGGATGAACGACTGCGCGCCGCCGACACTGCCCACGAGCGTCAGGGCTGCCGTCGGGTGGATCTGCTCGACCTTCTGGACGGACTTGTTCGAGACGAACCGGCCGCCGAGCGAGGCGCGCATGTCCGTCGCGATGATGACGCCCTCCTCGGTCGAGATGCCGATGGTAGTCGTGCCGGTCTTGACGACCGACTCTTCGTCGTCGGCGCCGGGCCCGTCGCCCTGGAGTTCGTCGAACGATGCGAGTTCGGGTTCGTACGGGTTCGCGTCCAGATTCTTCATACCGGGGAGGTCGGGGAAGTTACTCATCGGACTCACCTCCGAGTTCCAGCTCCGTAACTCGTTCGGCAACGTCGTCCTCCGAGAGCGTCGTGAACTGCTCGGATTCGACGTCGACTGTCGCGACGTCGACGCCCGACGCGTCGAGGCCGTCGTCGCTCACCGAGGCGAGCGCACGCAGTGCCAGCGAGAGACCGCCTTCGAGGTCCATCCCGTCCTCGTACTCGTCTTCGAGGAACGACTGGATCTCGTCGCGGTCGCCGCCGATGGCGACGGCCTGCCACTCGTAGGGAGTCCCCGACGGGTCGGTCTCGAAGAGGCGCGGTTCGCCGTTCTCGATCCCGCCCACCAGCAGGGCCACGCCGAACGGGCGCGCGCCGCCAGTCTGGGTGTACTGCTGGATGTAGTCGGTGACCTCCTTGGTCAGGGACTCGACGCCGATCTTCTCGCCGTAGCGCAGATGGTTGATCTGGGCCTGTCGGCGGGCCAGATCGATGAGCTGGCGCGCGTCGGCCACGTGGCCGGCGCTGGCGATGCCGACGTGGTCGTCGGCCTTGTGAATCTTCTCGATACTGTCGCGTTCCAGAAGCGGGGAGCGAGCGTGGCGGTCGGCGGCCAGCACGACGCCGTCCGCGGTGCGGACGCCGACGCTCGCGGTGCCGCGCTTGACTGCTTCGCGTGCGTACTCGACCTGGTAGAGGCGGCCGTCCGGGGAGAAGATAGTGATCCCGCGGTCGTACGCCTGCTGTTGGTTTTGTCCTTGCATGGGTTGTCGTTCACCTTAGGTTAGGGACTGTCAGTCATAACCTTTGTGTCGCTTACGGCTATTGCCGACAGTGATCTCGTCTGATACGGGCTAATACAGGGACAGGTCACCCGTCACCGCGTCGATCCGGTCGTCTGCGGCGGGCCCGACCGCCAGCGCCGTGACGGTGCCGGGTTCGAGTTGCGTGTGACCGGCGTCCCTGACGATCGCATTCGGCAGGCCCTTCCGCTCGGCGTCGTCGGCCAGGCGGAACAGCGCATCCTCGCCTGCGACCTCGAGGACGACCTTCTTCTGACCCGATCCTTTCCACTCGGAGCGGGCCTGTCGGCCGGTATCCTCGTAGGCCATGAGCGAGGCGTGGGCGACCTGTGCCGCCAGCTTTCCCTCGCCCATCCCGATGTCGGCACGGGCGACGATGGCCTGCTTCATGCCTTTGGGGTAGCCCCGGACAGGTATATGTCTGGCCCCCGCTACGCTTTTCGCCGCCATCTCCACCTGAAACTAGCCGACGTGGTGGCCGGAATCGCTGGGACAGCAGTCGTGATAGTCACGGAGTCCTCGAAAGCCCTCGGCGTGCTAATCCGATCTGTGCCGGATATTCTCCCGACGGTCGAATAGTGCCGACGCAGATCGGATTACCGAGCCTCGCCCTTTCATCCGCCAGGATTTAGATTGTGACACAGTCGACATCTGGCGGATGAAAGGGCGAGGTGCGCTGGCGGCGAAGCAGAGTCGTCTGAGCGGCCACTATCCGGGCGAGCTAAGCGATGAGGATATGTCGCTTGGTTCGAGAGAGCAAGCTCTCTCGTCATCCCGAAAATCTGCGATTTTCGGAGACAGCGACCGCCAGCGCACCGAGGGCTTTCGAGGTCTGGATTGTAGTCGCAGTCCCATTCCAGCGTGTAACACCAAGAGCGACTAGAGCGCAATCGTTTAACGACCCCCGCACGCCCATACGTCATATGATCCTCTCGGACACCGATATTCTCGACCGGCTCGGCGAGGGTGACCTCGTCATCGAGCCCCTCGACGACATCGACCTGCAGGTCCAGCCCGCCAGCGTCGACCTGCGCCTGGGGCGGGAGTTCCTGGAGTTTCAGCACGCCAACATCCCGTGTATCCACCCGAACAGTGAACAGGAGACCGAGGAGTACACCGACCGGGTCACCGTCGAGGAGGACGGCGAGTACATTCTCCACCCCGGTGACTTCGTGCTGGGGACGACCCACGAGCGCGTGGCGATCCCGGCCGACCTGATCGCCCACGTCGAGGGGCGCTCCTCACTTGGTCGACTCGCCATCGTCGTGCACGCGACGGCAGGCCTGTGCGATCCGGGCTACGAGGGCCAGATCACGCTGGAACTGTCGAACCTCGGCACCGCGCCCGTCGCCCTCACACCGGGGATGCGGATCTCACAGCTGACCTTCACAGAGCTGAAGACGCCCGCCGAACGCCCCTACGGCGAGGAACGCGGCTCGAAGTATCAGGGACAGAAGGGGCCACAGGCGTCGAAGATCCAGAGTGATCACGAGTTCGGAGGCGATCAGAAGTGACCACCGGGTGTGTCACTTCTATGTCGGCGAGAATTCATCTGGAGTTCGGAGGGAACCAGAAATGAGCGCGTCGCGTGACGGACCACAGAGCGGGGGAGTCCGGCCGTGAGGTTCGTCGAGGAGATCGTCGTCGACGAGTTCCTCCCGACGTTTCGGTCGCTGCTGGCCGAGGCGCTGCGCGACCGTAATTTCACCCAGGCAGAGGTCGCCGATCTGCTGGGGATCAGCCAGAGTGCCGTCTCGAAGTACGCCCACGGCGAAGTCGAACGCAACGAGCGGCTACTCGCACACGAGGGGCTGCAGGCGCTCATCGAGGAGCTGGCCGACGGGCTCGCGAGCGGCGAGATGACGTCGGTACAGGCGCTTATCGAGACCGAGGTGTTCGTCCGCGAGCTCGAACAGGGCAGGCTACTGGCGCAGTTCCACGAGGAGGCGGTGCCGGAGCTCGCCGAGTACGGTGGCGAATTCGCCGTCCACGATCCCGACAGCAACCTCCGTGAGGCAGAACAGACCCGCTCGTCGGTCCGACGGGGACTGCGCTTGCTGGAGAACACTAGCGGGTTCGCCGCCCTGATCCCGGCGGTCGGGTCGAACCTCGTCGAAGCTCTGCCGGAGGCCGACGGGATCGAAGACGTGGCTGGCGTCCCGGGTCGAATTCTCGACGTGAAGGGGCGGGCGACGATCCCCGCGGACCCGGAGTTCGGTGTCAGCGAGCACGTTGCGAGCGTGCTGCTGGCGGCCCGCGAAGCCGGCTCGGACGACCGTGCGATGCTCAACGTCAGGTACGACGAAGACGTGATCGCCGATCTGGAAGCGGCGGGTTACACGGCCGTCTCGTTCGACGCCGAGGCGGAGCTGGACGCGGCCATCGCCGACGCGCTCGACCGCGAACCCGACGCGGACGTGCTCTACCAGTCCGGTGGCATGGGGATCGAACCGATCAGCTACGTCCTCGGCGAGAACGCCAGCGCGGTCGCCGAGACGGTCCGCGAGATCGCGTAGATGACCGACGTGCGGACGTTCTACGGCCGGTGGGCCCGTTTCTACGACCGGCTGGCGACGCTGCCCGGCGTTCAGTCGTGGCGGCGGAAAGCGGCGGCCGAACTCGACCTCGCGAGCGGTGCGACCGCCGTCGAGATGGGGTGTGGCACCGGCGCGAACCTCCCGCATCTCCGGACAGCGGTCGGCGCAGACGGTCGAGTAGTCGGACTGGACGTGACGCGGGGAATGCTCTCGCAGGCTCGCGGTCGCGGCGACGCCGACCTGCTCCAGGGGGACGCGACCCGGCCACCGTTTTCGGGCGGCGTCGACGGCCTGCTCGGCACGTTCGTCGTGGCGATGTTCGGCGAGCCACAGGCCGTCGTCGAGGACTGGTGTGAACTGGTCTCTCCCGGTGGCCGTGTCGCACTGTTGCACTTCACCAGGAGCGATCGCACGTGGGCGTGGCCGATCAACGCAGGCTACCGGGCGTTCGTCTGGCTCTCCTCGACCGACAAGCGTCAGACGGGTGTCGCGAACAGCCACGACCGGCGGATCGACGCGGCCTACGATCGACTGAGCGCTCGAACGAGCGACTTCCGCGAACGGGAACTGGCGGGTGGCTACCTCCGACTGGCGAGCGGTCGCGTCGAGTAGCGACAGCCCGAAGCCGTCGGGAAGTCACGAACAGCAGTCTCACACGTCGATCGGACGATTACGGTCAGAGCACGCGTGCCGAGGCGAACGCCTCCGCCAGGTCGTCGGCAGCGAACCGCTCCAGAAAGCGATCCCGAACGTCGACGACGGCGTCGATACGGTCGGTCAGCCAGTCGACAATCTCGTCGACATCGGCGACAGCCGTCGGTGCACGGTATAGCGTGAGCTGTTCGACCATGAATGATCGAGTGGTACGACCGAGTCAAACAGTTGCGATCCGGGCACCAGTCGTGCCACCACACGATAGACAGAATCATACATCAGTGTACACACCTGAACAACACAATTCCATGGCGAACGAGAAATTCGAGGTCGACGAGGCGTTCCTGTTCATCGGCCGTACGTTCGAGGAGTACCTGTCGCTGTTCGGACTCGACCGGACGGACCTGGCGTCGGGGCCGATACTGGACTGTCCGGGGGGCCCCTCCTCTTTTACTGCGGTAGCGTCAGCGCTCGGAACAGAGGTCCAGGCCGTCGATCCGATGTACGAGCACGGCCTGACCGCACTCGACGCTGAATGTCGCGACGCCATCGAGCGCAACGTCTCGCAACTGCTGGAGAAACGGGACCTGTTCGTCTGGGACTACTACGGCGACGTGGAGACACGGGGACGCTATCTCCGGGCGGCCGCAGAGCGCTTCCTGGTGGACTACGTGAAGCACTCAGAGCGCTACGTCGCGGCAGGCCTGCCGGACCTGCCCTTCGCCGACGACACGTTCGAACTGACGCTGTCGGGCAACCTCCTGTTCGTCTACGACGACCGCCTCGACCGCGACTTTCACGAGGCTGCTGTGCGCGAACTGCTGCGTGTGACCAGCGGCGAGGTGCGACTCTTCCCGCTCTCGTCGCTCGACCGAACGCGCTCTGCGTTCGTCGAGGACCTCGTGGTGACGCTCGGGGCAGAGGGCGTCGAGGCGAACTTCGAGACTGTCGACTACGAGTTCCAGCCCGGTGCGACCGAGGTGCTGGTGCTGTCGGACTGATACGCAGTCCGAGACCGCCCGTCACCGACCGTTCAGCGGCACAACGGAGTCAAGAGCAGCCACGTGGTCCCACCCCGACCGCAACGAGGTTATAACACCACCCGCTAGTCGCGGCTGATGGGCTACGACGCAGTGCTGTTCGACCACGATGGCGTGCTCGTCGACCTGACCAGCACGGCGACACACAGGGAGGGAGCGCGGGCGGCGTTCGACGCCGTGGGTGTCGGCGACCCCGCCGACGAAGATGTCGAGGCCACGAGCATCGGCGTCACCCCCGAAGTGCTGCAGGACGTGTGTGAACGCTACGATGTGGACCCACGGGAGTTCTGGTACCAGCGCGACACGATCACCGCCCGCGGCCAGTACGAGGAGATGCGCGCCGGCGAGAAAGGGCCCTACGACGACCTCGACGTGCTCGAAGACCTCCCGGTCCCGCTCGGAGTCGTCAGTTCGAACCAGCGCATGACTGTCGCGTTCTCGCTGTCCTATTTCGACGTCGAACACCACTTCGAGACGCTGGAGGCACGCGACCCGACCGTCACGAGCCTCGCCCGCAAGAAGCCCGACCCCTACTACGTCCAGCGAGCGCTCGCCGACCTGGACGCCACCGACGCACTGTTCGTCGGCGACTCCGAGACCGACGTGGAAGCCGCCGATCGCGCCGGCATCGATTCGGCGTTCCTCCGCCGACCGCACCGCGCCGAGACCGAGCTGACGATATCGCCCGACTACGAGCTCGACGGCCTGCACGAACTGCCCGAGCTGCTTTGACTCGGAATCTCCGAAGACGATCAGAACAAGTGATGAACAGACTATTCTGCGGTGGCGCGCGCTGTCGCGAGCGCAGGCGAGCGGCAACGCTGTGCGAGGGATGAGCGAACGAGCGAGAGCGAGTGAGTGAATCGGATGGGGAGGTGTGTGGCCCGGTGCTGTGCAGTCCTGGCGGATGAACGGGCGAGGCGCGCCTCGTGCCGTCTGCGGCGGCTCTATCCGAGCGACGCGAGGATATCCGTCACAGATGGCGTCGAGCGGGCCGAGGGCGTTCAGTGCTCGGTTACGTTTACAGTCATCCACTCCCGACTTCGTTCCACATCAGAAAATCGGAATGAAATGCTCAACTAGCATGGACACTGAACAGGACAGTCGATCGGCATCGTCGAAACGAATTTCGTGAGGCGATTCGATGGCGCGTTTTCACAGACACTCGATCAGTCGCGTACGTCTTGGAGTATCGACTGCACGTTCACGCGCTCGCCACGCTCGTCGGCCAGATACGCCGCCTCGGTGAGGCCGATCACCTGCAGGCCCGTCGTCGGCGGGACGGGATTTTCGCGTTCGCCCGCGACGGCGTCGAGGAAGGCGTCGAGTTTGCGTTCGGTCAGCGCGTAGAAGTCCAGTTGTTCGACCTCGGGACGCTCGACTGTGCCGTCTGGCCGTCGGACCGTGATTCCCTCGCTCGTGTACTCCGCGCTCCCCTCGCTCCCCCAGAGGTAGATCCCTTCGCGCGTCTCCGGGCCGGTCGGGCCGTCGCCGGTGACGAAGACGCTCGCGGGGACGCGCCGCCCGTCTCGATCCAGTGCGACCGAGAGCGAGGCCTGATCGTCGACCCCGGGCGCGTCGTAGCTGATGTCCGCCGAGACTGACGCTGGGACCGACGCAGTCGTCCACAGCAGCGCGTCCAGCAGATGCGATCCCGAGTCGTACAGTTGCCCGCCGCCGGAGAGATCGGGATCGGTCCGCCAAGTGCCCTGCTGAGACTCGATCCAGTCCTGTTCCAGGAAGCAGTTGACGCCACCGAGTTCGCCGATCTCGCCGCCGGTCACGATCTCGCGAAGGCGCTCGAACCGCGGATCGAAGTGACGCTGGTAGCCCACCTGGACGATCTCGTCGCGCTCCGAAACGGTGTCGACCAGCGCCGCCGCGTCCTCGACCCCGGTGACCATCGGCTTCTCCAGATGCACCGACAGGCCCGCGTCCAGTGCCGCCATCGTCTGCTCGTAGTGGACAGCGTGGGGCGAGACGATGTTGACCACGTCGAGGTCGTCTTCCTCGGCGAGTAGTGTCTCGTGATCTGGATAGGCCCGACCGCCGAAGTCGTCCTCGAAGCGTTCGCGTGCCTCGTCAGCCGGATCCGCCCCGGCGACGATATCGACGCGATCCATCTCCTCGATCACCGAGAGCATGACCGTTCCGAGTCCACCGAGTCCGAACTGCGCGAGGTTGACCATGCACGAGAAACGCAAAGCAGGCTGATAAGAGCGCCGAAAATAACAATCTCACAGACATGAACCGTGATCGCTCGAACTGCTCGTCATCGATGTAGCGTCAGCATGAGAGGGGGGTCTCGGGGCGAGTACCGACGACGTTACGGAGAGCGCGACCGTGTCCGTCGATCCGAAACCGCCACCGCGGGTCCGCTCTCCGTCCCGGGATACAGTGCACACAATTGTTATCATCTGTGAATACTTGCGGAGCAATCTTTTACAGCAGTAATCACAACATCTAGTCACTCGATGACACTTCCGGGAACAGTACTGGCCGTCGTGGGTGCCAAGGGAGGCGTTGGGAAGACGACGACGAGCCTCACGCTGACCGCAGCGCTGGCCGGAAGCGGTCACAGCACGATCGCTGTCGAACTCGATATCGGGATGGCGAACTTCGTCGATTTCCTCGACATCGATGGCGATGTCGAAGAGGGTCCGACGCTGCACGACGTGCTCGCGAACGAAGCTCCGATCGAATCGGCATGTTATCGCGTGACCGACGACTTCCACGTCGGGCCGAGCGGGACCGATCTGACGGACTACGCTGAGACCTCGCTCGACCGGCTGCCCGAGATCGTCGCGACGTTACGGGACAGCCACGACGTCGTGGTACTGGATACGCCGGCCGGTATGAACGAAGAAACCATGAGGGCGCTGCAGGTCGCCGACCGGGCGATCCTCGTATCGACACCGCGGACCGCGTCGGTGCGGAACGTTCGGAATACGATCGAACTCACCGAGCGCGTCGACACCCGTGTCCAGGGGCTCGTGCTCACGAAATCGGGGACGGGGGCCTCTCCGGGAGCCGACCGCATCGCGGAGTTCCTATCGGTCGACCTCCTCGGACACGTTCCCGATGACGATGCCGTCCCACATTCTCAGGACAACGGCGAGCCGCTGACACAGTACGCGCCCCGAAGCAGCGCGACCATCGCCTATCGCCGGATCGCGAGCAAACTGGTCGAAGACGAGGCGCAGTCACACGAGCAGGACGCGACTGGGTGGAAATGGGTCGGAGAACGAGACAGATCGGACGACGGTGAAACCGCGCCAACATCCGGGGATCGATCCGGAGCGAAGGGCACTGGGGAACGACGAGAGACAGATGCCGGTTCGAACACCGACGACGACCCACAAAGCACGCCCGAATCGGCAACGAGTGACGGTGAGCAGGTGGCACGGTCCGCGCCGCCACAACACACCGACGCGGGGACAGACGTGACGGCAGAACACACCGACAGCCGGTCGCAGCGGACGACCTCGTCCGACGACGCACGGGCCGACGGCATCGGAAGCGTGGGAGCGCGACCTGAGTCGGACCACGATCAAGCACCATCTATCGCGGCCGATAGCTCGGCTGGCGACGGGAGCGCGGTGCGCGAGACCGACCGTGACACTGTCGAAGCGAAGCCCAACCAGACCAGCGTTGGCGAGCGAATCCGCTCGTTCCTCGGACTGTAATCGGGCGACACAGTTCGAATCGCGAGGGCCCCGAGTCGGGAGAAGGTTGTCAGTCGTCCGCGATCACGCGCCCGTCTTCGTTCTCGACGACAACGTTCGCGCAGGATCAATCGACGAGGAACCCACCTTCCACCGACCACTGCAGCTCGAATTTTTACCGTAATTGCGCTCGATCACATCGAATCCTGGGACACCGTGCTCTCGGAGGCTGACCCCGAGCGCTCCGCCCCCTGGAGCCAGCGTCCGCCGACGTTTGTGTGCTATCGGTTCCGGAAGCTGGCGTGACGGTTGACGCCGAATACAAGACACTTGACAGCTGTTCGAGACGTACAGCCGATGGCATTCTGGCGACGGCTGGACTGGAACGCGATCGTGATGCTGTCGTTCGGGACGCTGTTTCTCGTCAGTGGGATACTCGCGCTCGTCCTCTTTCCCGGCACGACGTATCACACGACCCTCGAAGCCGCCGACACGGGGACGGACGTGGACGGGACCGGTTACGGAACCTACCAGTTCGAGGCGCTGTCCGACCGTGGCAAGCAGGTGTTCCTGACAGCACGAAACGAGTCTGACAACACGGTCACCGTCAGTGAGCGAGCACGCGCACCGCTGGAGTTCTCGTATCCTTCGGATACGACGACGCCACAGTACGTCGCCTACGAGGGACGCTACTATCTGGTCTCGACCATGGCTTCCGGGTGTCTCGGCCCCTGTGCCGTTGCCCGAGTGCTGCTCGGCACGGTCGCACTCCCGGGACTGGGCTGTCTGTGGTACGGGCGACGGCGACTCATCGGCCAGTAGCTGCCAGAGAGGAGAACAAGGGTGTGTCATAGAGGCGGTACACGAAGTGGGGGCTGCCGCTCGTGGGATGGATCTGCTGCTCAATGGATCAGCGAATGGAACAGTCGAATCTGTTAGTGAGGGGGTGGAAGAAAGCGACCGTAAACCAAAAAACGGGAAATAACAAGCGGTGAAAGCCCTCGGCGCGCTCGCGGTCGCTGCGTAGGATATCCTCGGTCGCACTGCTCCCTCGGATAGCGCCCGCGTAGACGACGCTACATTGTCGCGAGCGCACCTCGCCCTTTCGATCCACCAGGACCGCGAGACAGCACCGTAGCCACATACCTCCCCAGCCGATTCGCTCGTTTCAGTCGCTCATCCCTCGCACAGTGTCGTCGCTCGACGGTGCGAGCGACAGCGTGCGCCGCGTGGTCTAGTCAGTAGTTTTCGATATTGACAACACGTTTGCTGTTGTATCCGGGCGACCGAGCGGTCCGTCAGGACCCGGCAGGTCGCCCGGTTCACTCGATCGAACGGGACGAGGCGCGCCAAAGGCGGGCCTCGATGTGAACGGGGAACGCAGTGACCCGTGAACGAAGTGAGATCGAGCCTTTTTCACCCACGTTTTTGGACAAGCGGTTCGCGCTCCGCGCGAACCCGCAGTCGAAAAAGGTGGTGGCTCCTAGTCGTCGGCAATCACGCGCTCGTCTTCGTCTTCGATGAGGCGGTCGATGGCGTTAACCATCGCGTAGACGGAGGCCCGGGTGATGTCCGAGTCGCTGTTGGAGACGGTCACGGTCTTGTCGCCCCGGGACATTTCGACCTCGACGGTGACGACGGCGTCGGTGTTGCCGGTGATCGCGTCGACGTGGTAGGAGTCGAGGTTCCAGTTGACGGAGTTGCCGAGCGCTTTCTCGATGGCGGTCATGGCGGCGTCGACCGGGCCGGAGCCGGTGGCGCTGGCGGGCTCGCGCTCCTCGCCGTCGACCGAGAGACGGACGCTGGCGGTCGGGGTGCCGCCGCCGGCGACGGTCGTGAGGTCGACGATCTCGACGCGACGGTCGCGGTCGGTGCCCTTGACCTCCTCGGCGATCGTCATGAGGTCGGCGTCGGTCACCCGGCGGCCCCGATCACCGATCTCCTTGACGCGCTGGACGACCGCTGCGAGTTCGTCGTCGGTCACGTCGATGCCGTGTTCGGCCAGCCCGGCTTCGACGCCGGCGCGGCCGGCGTGCTTGCCGAGCGCGAGGCGACGCTCGCGGCCCACCTTCTCGGGCGCGTACGGTTCGTACATCGCGTCGTCCTTCAGGGTCCCGTCGGTGTGGATGCCCGACTCGTGCGTGAAGGCGTTCTGGCCGACGACGGCCTTGTTCGGGGCCAGCTGGATGCCCGTGGTGGTGGCGACCAGTTCGGCCAGATCGTAGGGCTGCGTCAGATCCATCGTGGCGACGTCGTAGCCGTGGTCCAGCGCGATGGCGACCTCTTCGAGGGCGACGTTGCCGGCGCGCTCGCCGATGCCGTTGATCGTGCCGTGGACCATGTCCGCGCCCGCGGCGACCGCCACGAGCGCGTTCATGACAGCCAGTCCGAGGTCGTCGTGCGTGTGGGCACTCACAGGACCGAGTTCCGAGAGCCGCGAGACGGCTTCCAGCGCGCCGTCGGGGGTCGCGTGGCCGACCGTGTCGGCCCAGCAGATCCGATCCGCGCCGGCGTCGATCGCCGCGCCGAGCAGTGCTTCGAGGTAGTCGAGGTCGGCCCGCGAGCCGTCCTCGCCGATGACCTCGACCCACAGCCCGTGGTCTTTGGCGTACTCGACCAGTTCGACGGTCGATTCGACGTTGTCCTCGCGGGAGGTGCCGATCTTGTCCTCGATGTGGCGGTCGCTGGCGGGGACGACGAGGTTGATCCCGTCGACGCCACACTCCATCGCGAGGTCGATGTCGTTCTTGATCCCGCGGCAGAAACTCGTCACCGTCGCGTCCAGGTCGAGTTCGGCCACGCGGGAGATCGTCTTGCGCTCGCCCGGCCCGGTGCAGGCGCTCCCGGCCTCGATCACGTCGATCTCGGCGTCGTCGAGCTTGCGCGCGATGCGCGCCTTCTCGTCGGGCGAGAGCGATACACCCGGTGCTTGCTCCCCGTCCCGGAGCGTCGTATCAAGGAACTGTACGTCAGCAACGTCAGAGAGGTCCCGCGTCAGCGGATGACCCCCGAACAATCTCGTCTCTGTCACGGTTGTGTCCTGCGAATTACTCTCGCCGGCGAATTTCGCGCCCAGCCGCCGTGTGGCGACTTCCTCTATCCTCGGTGTCGGAGTCCGACATAGTACTCAAACGTGAAGCGGTCGGTGCTGATTAATCTGTTGGGATCGCTCTCCGACGGTGAACGGAGAGATTCATACGGACGGTTGAAGCCGTTTACTCGGTCGACCGCACGACTACGTGCGCTCGACCGGCGACGCTCTGCGACGTTCCGTCTCACTCCTCGACGACGACCCGGTCGCCCGCTTCGACGCCGTCGGCGGCACCGGCGGGGAGTTCGATCACGGTGTCGGCCCGCGCCAGTCCGAGCCCGGTCCACGGAGCGAGGGTCTTGACCTGGGCGACCTCCGTCCCCCGGAGCCAGACCACGTCGATCGGGAAGCGAACGAATAGCATGTGGATCGACTGGTAGCCGTAGTCGCCCAGTAGCCTCGACAGGGGCCACGTCGGCGGGTGCAGGCGAAAGACGAGCGCGTAGTCGTCGGGAATCGAATCGCGAAACATCAGCCCTTTCGACTGTTCGAGGAGCGACTCGGCGAGATCGACGTCTGTCGCCAGGGTTCGCTCTCCCCCATCTCGCTCGTGGACGACGCGCATATCACTCTCCTGCGGGCCAGTCGTGAAAAGCGTTCCTCGGGAGTCGAGTTCGATACCAGCTCGAATCCGGATCAGAAATTCACTTTCGCCAACAGGATTAACAGCGTCTCGTTCGTAGGTCGCGTATGACCCCGAACAGGTCCGACCGGCGACAACGATCCGTGCCAGCGAGCCAGCGACGAACCGTCTCCGAACGCGAGTGGTGGCCGTGAGCCTTCTTCGCCGGCTCTCGTTCACCATCAGGTCGTGGCTCAACGCCCTCCTGAACCGGGCCGCCGACCCCGTCGCCGAACTCGACTACTCCTACGAGCAGTTGCGCGACGAACTCCAGGAGATCAACCGCGGCATCGCGGACCTGACCACCCAGAAGAAGCGCCTGGAGATGCACCGCGAGCGCCTCCAGCGAGCCGCCGAGAAGCACGACGGTCAGGTCCGCGAAGCGGTACGCCAGGACCGCGACGACCTGGCCAGACGTGCTCTGGAGAAGAAACACGCGACGACCGATCAGCTGGCCGACCTCGACGAGCAGATCGATCGCCTCCAAGCGACTCAGGAGCATCTCGTCGAGCGACAGGTCACCCTCCGGGGCCGGATCGAGGGGTTCCGGACCGAGAAGGAGACACTGAAAGCCCGCCACGAGGCCGCCCGGGCGTCGGCTCGCGTCGCGGAGGCGTTCACGGGCGTCGGCGGCAAAATGGGTGACGTGAACCGTGCCGTCGAACGCGCCGCCGAACGCACCGAACAGATGGAGGCCCGCGCGGCGGCGCTCGAAGAACTCGAAGCGTCCGGTGCGCTCGACGACGTGCTGGCCGACGGCGACGAGATCGACCGCGAACTGGCGCGCCGGTCGAGCGAGCAGCGCGTGGACCGTGAACTGGACGAACTGAAGACGCGTCTGGGCGGGGGAGCCGAGCCTGCACTGGAGAGCGAGGGCGAGAGTGAAGAGGTGCCGTCTTGATACGGATAGTTGTCGGTCTGTCCCAGATCGACCGCACGACAGCGTGCGGTCGACTGGGGAAACGTCTACAGCGTTCCGTATGAGCAGCCGATTCGAGTCGGAGTAGCGGACTGGAGACGCACGTCAGCGGTCCAGTAGCCGACCGCCCGCCACGGGCGGCGCTTCGTTCCCTTCACGGACGAGCCCGAGATCACGAAGTATTCATATTGCCAGTGACACGGAGGGGGTGATGGACGACCCGACGGCCGGCACACAGGGCAACGAGTCACACCGAGCAGCCCGACTCGTCCTCGCGGTCGGTATGCTGGCCGGTCTCGTCTACCTCGTTCACAAGCTCCAGACGCAGACGTGGATGGTCGGGCTGGACTTCAGGGTGTATCGGAGCGCAGCGGAAGCCGCGCTGTCGGGCGACCCGATCTACGGCACCTCGCCGCTCGGGATTCCCGGGATGACGTTCAAGTACCCGCCGGTCGTCCTGCTTGCCTTCCTCCCGACGTTGCTGGTCCCCTGGCAGATTGGCTACGTCGTCCACACACTGCTGGTTATCGGGGCCGGTCTCGCGTTCACCGTCCTGATCGACCGGTATCTCACGCGCTGTGGAGTGAGGGTCGAACGGATCGACCGCGTACTGATCGCCGGGTTCGTTCTTGGCTCGGCCCATGCGATGCCGTCGCTGGTGTACGGACAGGTCAACCACTTCGTCGCGCTCGCGCTGGCAGTCGGGTTCGTCGCGCTCGAGGAAGGGCGAGACGCGCAGTCCGGCGGCGCGCTCGCGCTGGGGGCACTCCCGAAGGTGTTCCCGGCGGCCGTCGGCCTCTGGCTGCTCCGTCGGCGATCAGTACGCGGGGTCGTCGCCGCGCTCACGACCGGGGTCGGATCGCTTGCTCTCGGCATCGCGGTGTTCGGACTGACGGCGTCCCGTCGGTGGGTGACCGAGGAGCTGTTCCCGCGGATGCAGACGGACCTGTTCGCCGGCGGCCTGCCCGCGTCGTCGAACCTGGTCACGGTTCGCCGCCCGCTCTCGATCCTGTTCCCGACCGTCGATCCGGCACTGTACGGTGTCGGTGCGCTCCTCGTACTCGCTCCAGTGGCGGGCTACTTGCTGACGGAGGTGGAGCGACCCGGGGCACGTCCGGTCGCGCTGTTCGGTCTGCTGGCGGCGATCCTCCTCTACTTCCCCTCCTCGTACCTCTATCTCGTCTACCTCTCGTTCCCACTGATCCCGTTGCTGTACCTGTTCGATGGGCCCGGCCGAGGGCTGTTCATCGCCGGCAGTCTGTTGTTGACGCTCCCCGTCCAGCGCGACGATCTCGCCGAGACGCTCTCGGCGTTGCCACCTGGCACCGCTACCGATACGACGCTTCTCGCGGTCGCTGGGCCGCTGCTTTCGTTCGGCACACCGCTGCTGTACGGGCTGGCGCTGTCGCTCGCTGGCTGTATCTGGTGGCGCTACAAGCACGAAAACGAGTGAGCGGAGCTACACGAGACTGGAGCCGTCGAACTCCGTCCGATCGAAGTCCACGTCCATCAGGTCCAGAATGGTGGGTGCGATGTCGAACAGGTCGGCGTCGTTGATACGAGCGTCCTCGTCGTCGACGAACAGCGTCGCGTTGTCGAAGCTGTGCATCCCGTTGCGCGGGCCGACGCCGAACACGTCCTCAGAACCTTTGAATCCGGCCTTGAGGTCGAAGCCGTGGTTGGGGATCACAACCAGGTCGGGCGCGATGTCGTCGTGGTCGCCGCGGAACGCCTGTTCCTTCGTGACGACGCGGTCTGCGACCTTGTTGCCGTTCGGTCCTTCGAGCGCTTCGAGTTCGCTCTTGAGTTCGCTTCGGACGGTCTCGTACTCCTCTTCGGGAACCGATCCGCGCGGTTCGCGCCCCTCGAGGTTGATGTAGAAGCGTCCGGGGATCAGCGAGTACGCGCGCGTCGACTCGTCGATGTCGTCCAGCGTCTCGTGGTCGTCGTCCTCGTAGGTGAGCCAGCCTTCCTGCTGGAGCCACTCGTTGTAGTGGACCTCGTAGTCGAGGCTGGTGAAGCCGTGGTCCGACGCGACGACCATCGTCACGTTGTCCGCGAGCAGTTCGCGCAACTGGCCGAGGTAGTCGTCGACCTTGCGGTAGAACTCGACGAACTCCTCCTTGTACTCGCCGTCCTCCTCGTAGTGTTTGAACAGGAAGTGGTTCACCCGGTCGGTCGTCATGAAGACGCCGAAGAAGAGGTCCCAGTCGTCTTCCTGGATGTAGTGCTTGAACGCCTCGAAGCGCTTGTCCAGCGTCTCGTGGGCGTCCTCGATGAACTCTTCTTTGTCTTCGCTGTGACCCAGCTTGGCGTTGACGTCGATCTTGTAGTCGAGACTCTCCAGTTGCTCGCCCAGTTCGTCCGGGTAGGCGGCATCGTCGACGCCCGGCGAGAGGAATCCGGAGACCATTCGCTGGACGTTACGTTGGGGCGGGAACGTCACCGGGACGTTCAGCACCGTCGCGTCACGGCCGTCTTCGGCGACCCGGTCCCAGAGGCGCGTCGCCTGCACGTCCCGGCCCATCGGGACGTAGGTGTCGTAGGAGCCGACCTCCCGGTCCTGGAAGCCGTAGACGCCGGTCTCACCGGGGTTGACACCGGTAGTCAGTGCTGGCCAGCAGGCACTCGACTCCGGTGGAACGATGCTGTCGATCGGTCCGGAACTGCCCTCGTCGGCGATCGCCGCGAGGTTCTCGAACTCGTCGAAGTGCTCAGAGATCAAACTGTACGGCACCCCGTCGATCCCGAAGAAGGCGACTCGGGGTCCTTCGTCGCCGCGAATACGGTCGAACAGGCCCATAGGGTTCCTTCAGCGTTCTGGGACAAGAAGCTTCTTTTCGCGGCCGAGGCACGTGGGCGTCACCGAAACCGGCAATCACTGCTCGGACGGTGTCCCACCGTCGTCGGATCGGTGCTCGGCGTCGGGCTCGAAGTTCGTCGGAACGACCGTCAGATGGTCCATCCCGGCTGGTTGCTTGGTCGCCATTACGTACGGTCGTTCGTGCTCGCACCTCAAGTAATTACCCATGCTCATAATTAATCGGCAATACGGGCCGGCATTACTCCCGGACATGGGACGATCGTGGAGAACGAGTGGGGTCTTCCGCGACGGCGATACCCCCTGTGGTCACGGCGGTAAGACCGTCTTACTGGAAGTTCTCTTCGTAGAGATCCTGCGCGTGCTCGATGGCGTCGTAGGCGGCCTGCTTGTCTTCCCAGCCCAGCGTCTCGACTTCTTTGCCCTCTTCGAGATTCTTGTAGGTCTCGAAGAACTCGTCGATCTCGTCGAGTTCCTGCTGGGGGATGTCGTCGAGGTCTTCGATGTGGTCGTACCGGGGGTCCTCGCTGGGGACGGCGATGACCTTGTCGTCCTGCTCGCCGTCGTCGTCCATCTTCATCAGTGCGACCGGGCGGGCCTCGATGACACAGCCGGGGAACGTCTGGTCCTCGACGAGGACGAGCACGTCGAAGGGGTCCTCGTCGTCGTAGTACGACTGCGGGATGAAGCCGTAGTCGGAGGGGTAGTGGACGTTGCTGTGGAGCACCCGATCGAGGACGACGCCGGGGACGTCCTTGTCGTACTCGTACTTGTTACGCTCGCCTTTCAGGCACTCGACGACCGCATAGATCTCTTCGGGCGCGTTCGGACCGGTTTCGAGGTCTTTCCAGAGGTTCGTCATCATCGCCGACTCCGATGGGCGTCCAAAAAGTACTTTCGTAATCGACTACGAGGAGTAACAACGCAACTGTTCGCCTCACCGCCGACATGCTTCCGTTTCGCTCTAGCTGGTAACAACAGGTGTTGTTTGGAAATTTTCCGATACTCCGTGCCGGACGGCAGAACACCGCCGTCTATCGGTAATTCGCGAACCTGCGTCCGAGTTAACAAGTGTTAAATAGCTTGATGACATTCAGCTAACCATGTCAGAGGCACAAACGAAAACTGACACACCCGGTATCGCAAGCGAACTGACCGCGTTTCAGCAGAATATTCTCGTGATCCTGTCCGAAGAACCACGGTACGGACTGGCTATCAAGCGAGAACTCGAAACCTACTACGACGACGAGGTCAACCACGGTCGACTGTACCCGAACCTCGACGACCTCGTCGAACTCGACCTCGTCGAGAAGAGCGAACTCGACAAGCGAACCAACCAGTACGGACTGACCGAAGAAGGGAAGGAAGCGGTCCTCGACCAGCTTTCGTGGGTCTTCGGGAAGTTCGTCACCGAGGAATCGCGCGCAGAGGAACTCCGGGACCTCGTCCAGCAGCACGAGTAAGAAACCACGTCACCCCGAGTCACTCGGGGCGGCCGCTGCAGAGTGGGAACGGCACGTCCGTTTTTTCGAAGGTGAGACGAAGTGATTCGGTCAGTAGCTCCTGTTGACGATCGCTGGGCCAGACGTTGCGCTGAAAGTAGTCGTCGCGAAACTCTTCCAGTTCCGCCCGCGTCAGTTCGTCGATCGGTTTGGCGTAGTGGTTGCTCGCGAAATCCGCGAGTGCCCGGGCGTTCCGGCCGTGGACCTCGCCTTCCTCGTCGGTGACCGCGTCGACGAGTTCGTCGTTGTGTTCGGCCACCACGTCCCAGTCGGCTCCCCCGCCCGGGCCGGACAGCGGCCGCTCGATCCCGCGGTCGGTGTCCTCGATGCGTTCCGGGCGGATCTGACCGTCTTCGACCCACTCGACCGGGTGACAGACGAGTACGTCACGCGTGTCGTCTTCCCGGACTCGGGCCGTGTAGTCGTACTCGGCCAGTCGTGCATCCCGGTCGTCTCGGTAGGCCCTCGCCTCCGCGTCGTCGAGGGCGTCTCGGGCCAGTCTGGTCAGTCGCTCGACTTCGTCGATCACGTCGTCGGGCACGGTCCCTTCTGCAGAAGCACGCCCGTTCTCAGTCATTGTCGAGTGCCTCGTTGGCAAGTTCGTCGGCGCGTGCGTTAATCTCTCTCGGTACGTGCTCGATCGACCACTCGGCAAAGTCCATCAGCAGTTCGCGGGCCCGGACGCGGCGCTCTCGAAGCTCGGGATCGTTGGTGTTCCACTCCCCGCGGACCTGCTTGACGATCAGTTCCGAGTCGCCACGCAGTCGGATCTCGTCGAAGCCGTAGTCGCGGGCGACTTCGAGCACCGTGAGCAGGGCCTCGTACTCGGCCTGGTTGTTCGTCGTCGATCCGATCCGTTCGCCACCGTCGGCGACGATCCCGTCGTCGGTCACCAGCACCCACCCGACCGCTGCCGGCCCGGGATTGCCCCGCGAGGCACCGTCGAAGTAGGCGTGGACGCGACCGCCGTGTTCGCGGAGGACCCCCTCCAGCTGTGCCGTCTCACCACCCTGGACGACCACCTTCCCGTCGTAGGCGACCGCGGTCGCGCCACCGTAGCTGGCCCGCCACCGCTCGTGGTCGGTGTTGCCCGACTCGACCTCGACGCCCGCGGCTTCGAGACGCTCGCGGGCCTGCTGCTCGTCACACTCGATCGTCGGCATCGTTCGATGGGTGCCGACCGACGGGGATAACGGTTCTGTCTCCACCGGAACGGTCTCTTCGCTCATACGGAACGTTGTAGACGTTTGTCCAGTCAACCGCACGACTGCGTTCGGTTGATCTGGGAAAGATCTACAACGTTCCGCATCACTCCACGTTTTTTGATCCGCTGTCTCGTAGTCACGCCAACGCCGATGTACGAAGCCGACTGGCTGGAGCGGACGATGGGGCTGACGGCAGCGAGCCGTGTCGTCGACGGAGCCCTCGTCGCCCTGCTCGTGACCGCTATCGTCACGCTCTGGCTGACAGGACTCACACCGGCTATCGTCGTCGCCCTCGTCGTCGGGGGCGTCGCCATCGAGCACGCGATCAGCTGGGCGACCCGTCGCCGCATTCTCGAGACCGTCGACGCCACCGGCACCGAGCCGGACGACTCGTTGTGTGCTCTCGTCGACACGGTCGCCGACCGGATGGAACTCCCGAGACCGACGGTCGTCGTCGAGGACTCGCAGGGTGCGGGCGTGACCGTCCTCCAGGGGAGTGACGGGCCGGTGCTACTGCTCGCACGACCGCTCCTCAGCGGTCTGGACGACGCGGCGCTGCGCAGTGTGATCGCACACGAACTCGCTCACCTCGGGGACGGTCACATCGGCCGGTTCGACAGTCGCGATCCGATCGCGCACGTTATCGGGGCCACGGCTTTCTGGGTCGCCGTCGGCCGGCATCTCGATCCGTTGCTCTCGCTGATCGGGCTCGCGACGTACGTCGGTGCAGGCGCGTTCAGAGGCTCCGTGTTGCCACAGCTCTACTACCTGTGTGCCAGTCTGGGCGTCGTCCTGGTCCCGCTGGGACTGATCGCCTGGGCTCACAGACTGCAAGAACACCAGGCCGACGACCGGGCCGTCGCACTCACCTCGCCCCGGGCTTTCTGTCGCGGGCTCCTCCACGTGGCGACGGCCCACGACGACGACTCGCTGTCAGAAGAACTGCTGGGGACCGCGCCGGCACACGAACGGCGCGGTCTGATCGCGCGCGTCACCGCGACCCACCCGCCCCTGGAACGCCGGTTCGCGCGATACGGGCTCTCGATCGACGACGTGAGAGCGGAGTGATCAGGCCGCTTTCGGGCTCTCCTCGGGGCTCTGGTCGGCCGTGAGGTCGGGGATCCGCTGCTCTTCCTCACCGAGCAGGTTCGAGACGATCCCGTAGAGGCCGACCGCCGCCACGAACCCGCCGCCGACCATCGTCACGGTGGTGAACCCGGCGACAGGCCCCAGGAGGACCGGCGAGACGGCGAGGCCGAGCCCGCAGACGGCCCCGGCGACCGCGGCACGCAGCGACGGCGATTTGCCCGACGTGATCCGGTAGGTGGTGTGCCCGATCGCCATCACGGCGAACTGCCCCAGCAAGACGTTCGCCAGCGCCTGTGTGTGGCTGACCGACCAGAACGCCGGCGTGAACACCATCACCAGACTGGTGACGGTCCCCAGCACGGCGACGAGTTTAATGATGCGCGACATAGGTATTTCACCTGTAGTTACTAACCGATCGTATGTAATAGTTCCTCCTCCCAGCCCCGGGAGTCAGGGTTAAACCCCCGACCGTCCAAGGACGAGTAGATGCGTCTCGACGAGTTCATCGAGGGGTTCGAACGGGACGAGGCCGCCGACAAGCGCCGGCTCGCCCAGGAGAAGTCCTACGAGATCACCAACTACCTCGAAGACGTCGAGCGCCAGTTCGAGGAGACCGTCCAGGGGGACGCTCTGTTCGGGTCGACAGCGCCCGAGATCTTCGTCGGCCGGTCGGGCTACCCCAACATCTCGACGGGCGTGCTCTCGCCGATGGCGACCGACGCCGACGCTTCCACGTTCGCCACCAGCGGCCAGTGGTACCAGAACGGACTCGGCATCGACGACGTGCTCCAGCGTCGGACCGGGATGCTCAACTCCACGCGCTCGGCGAAGGTCGACGTGAACGACGTGTGGGACGGCTTCGTTGGCACCCAGCGCGAGGTGGCCATCGCCGACCATCCCGTCGACGTGGAGGTCGGCCTCGACGGCACGCCCGACCTGGACGTGAGTTTCGACGACATCGGGACGCCGACGGGCCCGCGTGCCCGGGCCACCAACGCGGACCTCGCGGAGAACCCCCACGTCCCGCGTGCCGTCGAGAAGACGCTGGAAGACGACGACTGGCAGGCAGAAGGTGCGATGAACTACCTCTACCGCAGGGGATTCGACGTGTACGAGGTCAACACGATCCTCTCGGCCGGCGCGCTCGGGCAGAACCACCAGCGGAAACTCGTCCCGACGCGGTGGTCGATCACCGCCGTCGACGACACCGTCGGCCAGTACCTCCGGGGGACGCTCCTGAACCGCGACACCATCGACCAGACGGAGGTGTGGTACAACGAGTACATGGGCAACCGCTATTGGGTCCTGCTCTCGCCGGGCCAGTGGGAGTTCGAACTCGTCGAGATGAAGGCCCCCGAGAGCGTCTGGAACCCGACCGGCGAGACCCACTACCTCGCCAGCGCCAACGAGGGCTACGAGGGTCGCACCGGCTACGTCGAGGAGACCGCCGGCGCGTACTACGCCTCCCGACTGGGCGTGCTCGAACACCTCCAGGAGCGGGACCGACAGGCCAAGTGTCTCGTCCTCCGGGAAGTCACGGACGACTACTGGGCACCGGTCGGCGTCTGGCAGGTTCGCGAGGGCGTCCGCAACGCCTTCAAGACAGGCGCTGGTGACGCTGATCTCCAGTATCAGGACCAGCCAGCCGTCGCCGAGAGCTTCCGCGACGCGGTGACCGCGGTCACCGAACAGCTCCCCGTCTCGCTGGGGGCGCTCCGCCGGAAGTCCGACATGGTCGCTGGCCTCCAGTCGACGCTGGCGGACTTCTGACACGGCCGGCCGTACGAGTTGCGCTCCTGACAGAACTATTAGGGCCTCCCCCGTCGAGACGCTGATATGCTCCCCTTACAGCTCCCCGGCGGTGTCGAACTGCTCTTCATCGGCGCGGTCCTGTTGCTCTTCCTCGTGGTCACGTTCGCCGTCATCGGCGGCTTCCTTCTCGTCCGCCGGGACCGCTCGCCCGAACAGCGACGGCTGGACCGCCTCGAAGACCAGATGGAGGAACTCCAGCGGCGCGTCGACGAACTGGAAGAGCGATAAGTTTTAACAGTCCGGTGACGAGTTCGGGACCATGCTGCCCCTCCAGATCGGTCTCCCCGGCACGCAAGAACTGTTCATCATCATCCTGATCCTCTTTTTGCTCGTGCTCCCAGTGCTGCTGGTGGTCGGCGTCGTCCTGCTCGTCCTCCGCTGGCGCTCGGACGGCGGTGAGGCCGCGGAGCGAGTCGAAGAACTCGAACGGGAAGTCGAACAACTCCGCCAACAGCAGGACGACGACGCAGACGCTGGCCCCGCGGCGGCCGACCCCGACGCCGTCGACAGTCCTTCCGACGGCTAGAGGTTCGAAAACGCTTCGTCGACCAGTTCGCCCGTGTCGGCGATGATGTCGGCCATCACCTCGTCGTTGGGTGCCATCCCCGTCAGGCGCGCGATCCGCATGATACTGACGTGATAGACGGTTTGGACACCCGGCTCTTCCTCCCAGATCACGACGTTGCAGGGAAAGAGCCCGCCGATCTTCTTCTCGCTGGCCGAAAGCGCCCGATCGGCCATGTTCGGATTACAGGCACCCAGCACGTAGTAGGGGTCGCGACCGGCGTCGACCTTCTCGTTGAGCATCTCCGAGGGGGAGAACTCCGTCGCGATACCGAAGCCCGCGTCGGTGAACACCTCGCGGACGTGTTCGATGGCTTCCTCGTGGCCCATCTCCAGCGTCGCTCGTTCCTCGCCGATATCGCCACTCGCCAGTGCTGCCGGATCGATCGGGAGACTCATAGCTCGCGGTACGGCCGGCGCGGATAAAAACGTACGGCGCTATTCTGTTGGGATCGGGCCGGCGCGGATAAAAACGTACGGCGCTATTCTGTTGGGATCGGGCCGTCGCCAGTGACGTCGCGAACTGCGGACTCGAACTCGCGGCGGTGCTCGAAGTAGGGCACGTCGACATCCTCCAGCAGGCTCGACAGCTCCTGTGGGCCGTCCGGTGTCCGGATCTCGGTGTCGCCCTCGCGCTCGACGATAGTGCTCTTCTCGATTCCCCAAGTGAGCCGGGACCCGACGCGCGCCAGCGGCGCACCGGCGACCGAATCACCCTCGCCGAGTTTGACTGCCGGCTCGTCCTCGCTTTCTTCGTCGTCGCTCATACACTCCCGTTCCCAGCGCCCGTGATTAGGGTTTTCGGAACGCGGGCGACCCTCGTTCGGTTCTCCGGCGATGGTCGAGTCCCGGTGGGTGCCAGCCTCGCGCTGCTCGCGGGTCACTTCGTTCCCCGCTCGCCGGTTCCGCGAGGGTCCCTCCCGCTGGTCGGGACCCTCGCGTCTGCCACCCGTCTGACGTATAGTTTTGAAGGCAGACCCGCTAGTGAACCCCATGACGAGTCTCACAGACGTCTACGAGGGCAACGTCGGCCGGGTGGCCAGCCGGCGACAGCAACTCCTCGGGACCGGGCTCTTCCTCGCCGGTGCGGCGATGGTCGTCGGGGCGATCGGGCTGGCGACGACGAACGTGGGGGTCCAGTCGCTGGGTCGCTACCCGGCGCGAGAGCTCGCGGGTGTGCTGGCCGGGGTCGGGTTGCCGGCGGTGTTGCTTGGGGTCTTCGCCGTGCTACCGGCCTCGCGGTCGGTGCGCGCAGCGGCCCTCATCGGGTCGAGTATCGCGACGGTCGGGGTCGTGCTCTTCCAGTTCGCCTATCCCTACGACTGGGTCAGCGGCGCGCCGCTGCTGACGCTCGCGACGACGGCAGTGTACTTCTTCGGGGTCGTGACCGTCTTCTGGTGCCTGTTCGTCGCGCTGGCGACGTTCAAGACCCGCAACGACCCCGGCGGGACGGCTCAGATGGAGATCACCCGCGAGGGGACGATCCGACTCGTCGAGGAGGCCCGCTCGCTCGGGCGCTTCGGCGGCGTCGGCCTGTTCGGCACCGATCTGGACGGCGAAGTCGAGACCCAGACCAACCGGTCGACGGCCACGACGCACCACGACGGCGCGACCGTGGAGTCCGGGACAACGGGCGCGGCTGTCGGCGACGGCGGCGACACTACCACATCGATGACGGCCCCTGGCGTGGGACCAAACGGCGTCGACGAGCCAACGGCCACCGACGCGTCACCGGTGTCACCCTCGACTGATCACGGAACCGATGATCGTCCCGGAACGTCGACATCCGGCTCGTCCTCGGAGAGTTCGTCTCCTGCCACCTCGACCAGTCCGTCATCGACTGACCGCGAGCAGTCGAACTCGACGCGATCCGGTCCGTCGCCGTCGGGCGACATCGGCCCGAGTGCCGACGGTGGTGAAGTGCTCGACGGCTCCGATCCAGTCGACGGCGGCGCGGCTTTCAGTAACGACTTCCTCCGATCGGCCCAGGGCGACGACGACCTCGACCAGTACTGCGGCAACTGCCGACACTTCGAGTACGTCATGGAAGACGGCGAACCGACGCCGTACTGTGGCTTCCACGACCGGACGATGGACGATCTGGAGGCCTGCTCGAACTGGCTCAACCGGTAGGCGCGAACCCCCGGGTTTAAACCACTTCGACGGTTACGACGGGTAACGATGGAGTTTTGCGACGACTGCGGTTCGATGATGAAAGCGGAAGACGGCGTCTGGGTCTGTGGTAGTTGCGGTGCCGAGAAGGCGCGCGACGCCGATACCGAGGGCGCGATGGTGACGACCCAGGGCCAGGAAGAGAGCGAGATCGTCGACACCTCGGAGGTCGACGCCGAGGACATGGGACCGACGACCGACGCCCACTGTCCCGAGTGTGGCAACGGCCGCGCGTTCTGGGAGATGAAACAGATCCGGGCGGCCGACGAGTCCGAGACCCGCTTTTTCACCTGCACCGAATGCGAGCACAAGTGGCGCGAGGACGACCACTAGTCGCTCGACGGAACTGTTAGGTGCGTTCCCTCGTCACTAGAGGTGTGTCCGCATCCGACGAGCGGTTCCCCGTCGTTCCCGAGGAACGACTCGCGGCCGGCGGCTGGACCCGCACCGACGAAACCGTCGAAACCGTGTTTCAGCTTCCTGGTACCAGCGTCGAGGGGGCGACGCTGCTCTACGGCGACGAACAGGCTCGCGAAGCGGCCGAAGAGTACGGCGGGCTCGACCAGCGCTGGCGCTTCTTCTTCGCGACGAAACTGACGTTCACCCCGCCGCTGTCGCCGGGTATCGGCCCGGCGATGATCCTCCCGAGCGTCCGTTCTGAAGCTAACCGGACGTTCAAATCGGAACTGCGCGACCGGGGATTCGAGTCGATCAGTCGCGGGCGTCGCGAGCGCGTCAGGACCAACTCGGGCGATCGTGTCAGGCTGACCCAGTATCGCGCGGAACTACCGATGCGAGACGGCTCCGTGACCCTCCCGATCGCCGGCTGGGTCGGCGTCTGGCACGGCGACGGGTTCCGGATCGGTGCCGGTGCCTATCCCGAGCGTCCGATCGCAGAGATCCTCGGCATCGACGATCCGCCCGAGCCACTCACGAAACCGGGCGCGGAGTACCGCGACGAACTGCTTGATCTGATCCGCGCGATCGAGTAGCCACAGAAGCGGTGTCACATTGGGTATCAGCGTGTCATAGAACAGTTCACGAGGTCGTTGGTTCAGTGCCATCAGAACTGAACGATCTGTTCAGTGTGGTGTGTACTGACCACTACGCACCTACCAGGTTCTGATACTGTTTGGATTGTCGTGCAAGATACAGGGCCCAAATCCGCAACCAGAATTGACGGAATGTTACGGGCGAAAATCACTCAGTGGTCGAGTGTTCTGTTTCGACCATCGTATCGAGCCGCTCTGTCACGGACGTGTGCAGTTCAGACAACCCCTCGGCTTCAAGCGAGAAACCGATCACTCGTCCTCCAGGGCAAATGAGATGGATAACAAACACATCCCCGAAAAGATGGATCGAAGTGTCAAGCGTACCCAAACCCGGGTCCTTCGAAATCGGAGTCGAAGCGAGGCGTTCAGCTTGATACAGTTCCTCAATTCTGACGAGGCGACCCTCAGCAGCGGTTTTATCGAGATCGTCACGAAGATAGTGAATCTTCTTCGAACTGGGAAAGGAATCGACACAACTATGCAACGACTCGCCAAATTGTTGACGAAGGCTGTCAAGCAGTTTCTCGATCCGAGTTGGGTTGTCAGCTATAGTTAATATTTAAACTAATTGGTATTAGCTTCATCGGTTGACTGCCGAATAGACTCTCTAACTTGCACGCTTCTCCTATTCAGGAACCGATAGGTCTTCCACTGAGGTGTGCCCTCGCTCCTCTGTACGGACTAATTGTGGAGAGCGACGGGTCGATTGCTCGAATTGTTCTCTGACACGCTCAGTATTACAGATCCGTACCGGCGATCGTCGCAACGGGGTCGACGATCAGCGGTCCATCGGTCCACTACTCCGTCTCAGGGACGGCGTGCGAACGTCAGGTAGCCGGTGTGGCCGACGCCGCGAGTCGAGGGACGAGTGCCGCGGTCGCTCACGTCGAGTTCGCGCTGAATCGTCTCCAGCGTCTCGGCTTCGCGCAGTTCCACCTCGCGGGCAGTCTGGATCGCTTCGCGAGCCTGCTCGACGAACGGCGAGTAGACGGCCAGGAAGCCGCCGGGGACGAGCAGGTCGGGCGCTCGCTCGACGACCGACGCGGCGTCGCCGGTGTCCAGGGTGAGTACGTCGAAGCCACGCTCTGCGTCGGCGAGGTCGTCGATATCGTCAGTCACGTCGCCGGTCCGCACCGCGACGCTGTCGGCGACGCCGGCCAGCGCCATGTTCTCGCGAGCCACGTCGGCGAAGTCGGCGTCTCGCTCGTAGGTCGTCACGGTCGCGCCCATCCGGGCGAGATAGGCCGAGAGCACGCCCGTGCCGGTCCCGGCGTCGAGGACCCGGTCCCCGGACTGGATGCCGGTCTTGCCGACGACGATGCCGATGTCGCGGGGCATCATCGGTGCGCCGGTCCGTTCGAGGTGGTTGAACAGGTCCGGCCCGCGCAGCGCGCGGACGGTGAAGGGTTCGCCGAGATGTGTCTCGACGACCTCACCTGGCGTCGGATCGTCTGGCACTTCGAGGACTCCCAGATCTGTCTCCAGGGTCTCGCCCGGCGCGAGGAGGTACTCCCGGTCCTCGGTCTCGTGGATAAAGAGGAAGCTCACGCTGGGTTGCTCACTCGAGCCGTTCGACGGCCGCAGCGAGGTCACCGTCGGCGTTTTCGAGCGCCTCTCGGGCGGTCGCCTCGTCGACGCCGGCGCGCATCGCGACCAGTTCCACGTCGTCCTCGGGGATGCCGCCGCCACCGGTTGCGTCGTCTGCCTCGATCGCCTCGGCGGATTCCGCGGCTGACGCGTCGTCGCCGGCGTCGAGGGCGCGCTCTTCGGGTTCGCCGACGACTTGGTAGGTCGACTGGCCCTGAGCCTCCATCAGCTGGACCTCCGCGTCGGTGAAGTACAGCTCCTTGTCGGGGGTCCGAATGATCACTTCTTCGGCATCGATATCCTCCATGTCGATGCCCATCTGTTCCATCATCTGCTTCATCTTGCGCGGGTTGAGCCCGCCGCCGCCTCCTCCGAACATACCCGTCTCTGCGGGGGCAGGATTCAAAAGGACACCGACCTCGGTCGTCAGCCGATGATCGGAAGCGACTTCCAACGGATCAGTCGTCGTCCGCTTTGTACGCGCCGCTTCGGTGCTCAATCGTGTATACGTCGAGGAGCTGTTGGTCGTGATCACACTCCGCTCCGAGACGGAACTGCCCGATCCTGAGTTTCGAGTGGGGTACACCGGTCAGGGGTTCGAGGTACTCATCAGGATCTCGCCACTGGTCGTTGACGATCTCGTCGAGTTTGTCCGTGATGCGATTCTGTGCGTGATCGTCGAGCGAATCGTACGTCCGTTTCGCGGGCGTTCGAAACTGCCAGTTCCAACCATCACTCATCGTCGCCGAGTATCTCGTCGCGGGAGAACGCCTCACTTTCGCCGGTCCGTCGAGCGTGTTCTACAGCGGCGATCTCTTTCCAGCTCTCTCGGGTCAAATCGGGGTGGCGAACGGCGTCACGCAGTGCTTCGCGCATGAACTCGCTTCGGCTATTGTACCCCTCTTTGCGCCACGTCGCGTCGATATCTTCGAGGAACGCCTCGGTCACACGGAGATTGACGTTCGTCTTCTCCGGGTCACTCGTTGATGTACCTGCATCCGACATACGTTTGTGTTACGCCTGTTGCGATAAGAGTGTTCGGGAGGTATCTTCTCAGGCCTCGCTATGCCTCGTCGGCCGGCCCAGCGCCGTGGCGCACCTTCACGGCCATCCCGGTCTGGAAATCGAGCATCGCCTCGCCGGGTAGTTCCGCGCGACCGACCGCCAGCAGGTCACCCTCGTCGTGGACCACCAGCACCTCGTCGCCCGGCCGAATCTCCTCGTCGGCCGACTGGACGAACTTGGCGAAGGCGTTGCGTCCCTCACGGACGAACGGCTCGCTGTCGTCGCCGACGACGACGCGGTGGCGTGGCGCGTCGAGCCCCGCCTGCAGTCGCCGGCCGCCGGCGACACCCAGCGTGAAGCGTCCGTCGCTCCCGTACTCCAGCAGCCGGTCGTCGCCGTCACGGACCTGCCGTGGCCGGCCGGAACTCGTCGTGGAGACGTCCAGGGCGTCCACGTCCGGGAACAGCGCGTCGTCCGCGCCGGGCCCGAACTGGTAGGTCGCGATCCGGGTGAGGAGTCCAGCGTGTCTGTCGTTCATTGTCTCCCGGTGGTCGCGGCGGCCCAAAAGCCGTCCGTTCTCACCGCGTCTCACTGTGTCAATCAGTACTAATTTGACATGGTTTATCGTGCCATTGTCCGGCGGTTTTGGGGAAATTTATACCGGATGACTGCCTAGACATCGATATGGCAACGGACACACGAAAGGTGGTACTGGGCACGCTCTTGCTCGTCGCGAGTAGCGCGATCATCCTCGGCACCGGACAGCTCGGCAGCGGCCTGCCCGCGTGGGCAATGTCGATCGCCGCACTGGGTATGGCTGCCGGCGCGCTGTTCGTCGGCACCTCCGAAGACGCCCGTCCGGTCTGATACGGTTTACTGTAGTCTCTTGCCGGTGGTCGTCGACCCGGTCCCGGCGATCACCGGCAAATAGCTACAGAGATCCGTATGAGATCGCTTTTCTGTGCGCTTCGTCACGTCGAGGAGACCGATGGCAGAGCCTTTAGAGCAGGTACTGCTCGGAGTTCTCGCTGAGATTGCGGAAGTGATCGGCGGCTTCGACCAGTTCCTCGGCGGTCGACTCCTCGAAGCCCATCGCCTCGACCTTGACGCCCTCGTGGCGGAGATACCGGCACAGGCGGGCGAAGTCGCCGTCGCCGGTACAGAGCACGACAGTGTCGACGTGGGGTGCCAGCGAGACGGCGTCCAGGCTCATGCCCACGTCCCAGTCGGCCTTCTTCGAACCGTCGCCGAAGGTCTTGATGTCCTTGATGCGGGTCTCGAAGCCGATATCGACCAGCGCCTCGAAGAAGCTCTCTTCTTCCGGAGAGTTCGCCCGGATGACGTAAGCGATCGCGCGCGTGAGATCGCGATCCTGTACGGCCTCGTTCAGTAGCGACTCGTAGTCGATGTTACGCGTGTGGAGACTCCGGGCGGTGTGATAGAGGTTCTGGGCGTCGGCGAGGACGCCGACACGCTGACCCGGATGTGAAACGACCATAGGTTTCTGTGGACGAGCGTGGGGAATAGGCTTTTGGGGTCTCCCCCGGGGTCGAACCGGCGACTACTCCGATTCGGTTTCGTAGGCTTCCCCCACGGCGGCGGGCACGCGGGTGTACCCGACAAGTGTCAGCACCACCAGCACGGCGACGTAGGGGAACAGGCCGGTGAGCGAGCCCGGCACGTCGATCCCGATGGTCTGGAACTGGATCTGGAGCATGTCCATCGCGCCGAAGAGCAGCGACGCGAGGAACGCCCCGATCGGGTTGTAGTTGCCGAAGAGGTAGGCGACGATGGCGATCCACCCGCGGCCGTCGACCATCGTGACGCCGGTGCCGGTGAAGCCGCTGCCGATGCCGACCGACAGCACCGCGCCGGCCAGTCCCGACATCGCACCCGAGAAGATCACGGCCGCGTAGCGCACGCGGTTGACGTCGACGCCGGCGGTGTCCAGTGCCTCCGGGTTCTCACCGGCCGCCTGAATCCAGTAGCCGTACCGGGTCCGGTAGAGGACGACCCACGCGACGACCGTGATGAGGATCGTCAACAGCACCAGCGGTGAGGCGTCGAACAGGAGTCGACCGATCACTGGCAGGTCCGCCAGCACCGGCACGGTGAGGTTGTTCACGTTCGGGAGCGTCGGGCTGGAGACGCCGCCCCAGATGACCGTCGCCGTGAACGGGCCAAAGCCCAGTCCGACGAACCACACCGCGAGACCGACGACGATCTGGTCGGCCTTGTAGCGGATCGTCAGGAGCGCGAAGACGACCGTCAGCAGCGAACAGACCAGCACCGCCGCGGCGATGCCCAGCCAGAGATCGCCCTGCGAGATCGAACCGCTGCCCGAGACGATCCACGCTGCGGCGGCGGCGGTCAGGGCCCCGAAGATCATGAACCCCTCCAGACCGATGTTGAAGACGCCGCTCTTCTCCGCGTAGAGGCCGCCGATGGCCGCCAGCGCGATCGGCATGGCCGCTTGCAGGGAGCGCTGTGCGGCCCCGACCGTCAGCAGTTCCGCGCCGGGCAGATCCAGCAGGGTGATCGCCGCGACGAGCGCGAGGACGAGCGCCACGCCGCCACCGATGGTGACGCGGTTCTCGGCCGCGTAGTCGGCGACACTCATCGGTCTTCACCCCCGAGCCCCAGGCGCCGCGCGCTCATCCGGAACAGTTCCGGCGCGGCGACGAACAGGACGATCAGGCCGACGACACCGTCGACCAGTTCCGCGGGCACGTCCAGCGTGAACCCGATGTACTGGCCGCCCGCGTCGAGGCCGCCAAAGAGCAGTCCAGCAGGGACGACACCCAGCGGGTTGTTCGCGGCCAGCAGGCTCACCGCGATGGCGTCGAATCCGAAGCTCGGGAACGACGACGGGTCGCTGTAGTACCCCAGAATCATGATCGCGAACATGGCCCCCGCCAGTCCCGCGACCATCCCGGAGAACGTCATCGTCGTGACGACGGTCCGTTTGGGATCGACGCCCGAATACGCCGCCGCTGACTCCTGATGGCCGCTGGTGACGAGGTCGTAGCCGAAACTCGTCCGGGCCATCACGACGTAGACGACCAGCGCGGTCAGGAGCGCGATCCCCAGCCCGATCACTGAGAAGGAGCTACTACCGAAGGCAAAGCCCGGCAGGCCGACGTACTCGGGGAACGACTCCGTGTTGGGCGCGGAGGTTCCGGCCGGCCTGAGGTACGCGTCGATGAAGAAGTAGATCACGCCGGAGGCGATGAAGTTCAGCATGATCGTCGTGATCACCTCGTTGGCGTCGGCGTAGGCTTTCATCAGCCCCGGCACGGCACCGTAGGCACCGCCGGCGACGATGGCAACTATCGTGCCGAGTGCCATCAGGAGCACGCCGCCGACGATCCCACCCGGTAACAGCGGGGCCAGAAAGAGGATCGTCAGCGCCGTCGCGAAGCCGCCGACGACGAACTGACCCTGTACGCCGATGTTGAACACGCCCGCCCGAAAGGCGACCGCGACGGCGACACCCGTGAGGATGAGCATCGTCGACTGTCGTAACGTGAAGGCGATGTTCGAGATGTTGCCGACCGCCCCGTACAGCAGCGAGGAGACGAACTCGACGGCGTCGTAGCCGGTCGCCCAGACGATCACCGATCCGATCAACAGAGCGAGTGTCGTCGAGGCGACCGCCAGAGCGAACCGTTCCAGTACCGACGCTCGGAGCATTCGGTCGGCCATCCGGTCGACGATCGCTCTCGCGCGCTCACTCGCCGCGCTCACGACCCGGCACCTCCGTCGACCTCGGCGCTCTCGGCTTCTCCGGGCTGTTCGTACTCGCCGCCACCACGCTGGCGCCCGGCCATCAGCAGCCCCAGTTCCTCCTCGGTCACGTCGTCGGGGTCGACCACGTCGACGAACTCACCTTCGTGCATGACGGCGAGGCGGTCAGAGAGCTTCTGGACCTCGTCGAGTTTCGACGAGACGAGGAGGATCGCCATCCCCTCGTCGCGCATCTCGTGGAGGCGATTGTGGATGAACTCGATCGAACCGATGTCGACGCCACGCGTCGGGTGGGAAGCGACCACGAGGTCGGGGTCGTGCTTGAGCTCCCGGCCGACGACGAACTTCTGTTGGTTGCCGCCCGACAGCGACCCGGCTTCGGCCTCGACGTGGGGCGGTTGCACGTCGTACTCGGAGACGATATCGGCCGCGTGCGCTCGCACCGCGCCCCAGTCGACGAACCCGCCGTCGACGAACTGCTCGATCGTCTGGTTGCCAAGCAGCGCGTTACGGACGAGGTCGTAGTCCTGTACTAGCCCCTCTTCCTGGCGGTCTTCGGGGATGTAGGCGATGCCAGATTCGATGCGCTCGCGGCGACTCGCCGTCGTGATGTCCGCGCCGTCGAAACTGACGGTGCCTGACTCGACGCGGCGCAGTCCCGTGATCGCCTCGACGAGTTCGGCCTGGCCGTTCCCGTCGACGCCGGCGATTCCGAGCACTTCGCCCGACCGCACCGAGAGGTCGATACCCTCGACCTGCCTGAGATCGCGGTCGTCGCGAACTTGGAGGCCGTCGACCGCGAGTATCTCCTCGCCCGGTTCGGTCGTCCGTTCCTGCCCCTCGAAGAGCACGTCCCGGCCGACCATCATGCGGGCGAGTTCCTGCTCGGTGGTCTCGGCCCCGTCGACAGTGCCGACCGATTTCCCGTCCCGCAGGACGGTGATCTCGTCTGCGACCGCCATCGCCTCGTCGAGTTTGTGCGTGATGAAGATGAGCGAGCGCCCGCTGGCGGTCAGTTCCTCCATCACGTCGAACAGTTCCTCGACCTCCTGTGGGGTCAGCACGGCCGTCGGTTCGTCGAGGATCAGCGTGTCTGCGCCCCGGTAGAGGCTCTTGACGATCTCGACGCGCTGCTGGACGCCGACGCCGATATCCTCGACCCGGGTATCGAGATACTGGTCCACGTCGAACCCGTAGCGGTCACACACGTCCTCGACGGTCGTGCGGGCGCTGTCCTCGTCGACGAGTCCGCGTTCGGTGGGCTCCTGCCCGAGGATGATGTTCTGGATCACCGTCATGGGGTCCACGAGTTCGAAGTGCTGGTGGACCATCCCGACACCGGCGTCGATGGCGTCCCGGGGCGAGTCGAAGGTCCGTTCCTCGCCGTCGACCCGGATCGTCCCACCGTCGATATCGTACAGGCCGTAGAGTACGCTCATCAGAGTCGTCTTGCCCGCGCCGTTCTCGCCGACCAGGGCGTGGACCGTCCCCTGCTCGACGGTCAGGTCCACCTCGTCGTTGGCCACGACGTCACCGAACCGCTTGGTGATGCCGTCGAGTTCGACAGCGGGTGCCGTTGTGTCGCTCATGGATGTGTGTTGTTATCGGATACCATAAAAATCGATACGCGAACGGCAGCTAGTCCTGACAGCCGGCGGCCGTACACGGCACCGTGATGTCACCGTTGATGATCGCTTGCTTGGACTCTTCGAGGTTCTGGGTGACTACGTCCGGAAGTTTGTCGCCGATGGCCTGTCCCAGCACCAGATCGACGGCGTCCTGTTCGAGACCGAGGACGTTCCGGCCGTTGACATCATCCCAGTTGTCCTGGGCGACGGCTTCGGCGACCAGGTAGGTCCCCTCGTTGATCTTCTTGACCGCAGAGCCCATGATGACGTCCTGGTAGTCGGGCAGGGTCACCGACTGGTCTGCGTCGACGCCGACCGCGAACCGGTTGGCCTCCTGTGCGGCCTGGAAGACCCCCTGGCCCGCCGCCGCGGCGGCCTGGTAGACGATGTCCGCCCCGGAGTCGTACTGCGAGGCCGCGATGTTGGCCGCGGTCTGGGTGTCGGTGTAGTTGCCGATGTACCCGGTACTCACGTCCACGTCCTCGTTGACCCACTTGACGCCAGCGACGTAGGCGCGCTCGAAGGCGTTGATGAGTGCGCCGTCGACACCGCCGACGAAGCCGACGTTGGTCCCGTCGGGATCGTTCGAGTTGCCCTCGTGAGTGAGTTCGCGGGTCGTCATCGTCCCGGCCAGCACGCCGGCCTGGAACGACATCTCGTGGTTCGCCCAGATGTAGCCCCCGACGTTGGACTGATCGACGTGATCGTTGATCAGCATCCACTGCTGATCCGAGTACTCCTCCGCGTTGGTCGTCAGCGCCTGCGTGTGCTGGTAGCCCACCAGCACGATCAGGTCGTAGTCGGGGTTCTGACTCTCGGCCAGTCGCGACTGGACGGTCCCGAAGTTGGACTGGTTGGTCTCCTCGACCTGCTGGAGGCTGATGTCGTACTCTTCGGCGGCGTTCTGGAGGCCCTCCCACGCGAGGTCGTTGAACGCCCGGTCGCCGAACCCGGCGGAACTGGAGACGATCGCGATGTTGGTCGTCTCGCCGCTCATACCGTCACTCCCCTCCGTGTCAGTGTCTCCACCGTCGCCGCCGTCGCTACCACCGTCGCTACCATCGCTGCCGCCGTCACTGCCACCGTCGCTACCGCCGTCACTGCCACCGTCGCTGCCTCCATCGCCGCCGTCGCTGCCTCCGTCGCCACCGTCAGTGAGACAGCCGGCGACGCCGCCCGCGAGCGCGATCGCTGCACCCGACCGGAGGATATCGCGTCGGTTGATCGTGTCCGCTGTCACTTTCTCCCGGTACGCCGGTTCGGAGTCGTCGTCAGCGTCTCGTTCTTTATCCATCGCCATGCAAACATAATCATCTTCAAACCATATAAGTTGATGCCCCGAATCGGTCGACTCGATCGTTTATTCTCGGTATTCCGATCTGAAATTTCTGCCCGGAACCACTGTACACGATGTGTCATACAGTCGCTGTTGTCGAATCGTATGGCCGGTTCGCCAACCTTTATCGGGGACTTGGGAGAACCTCGCCCCATGGAGGAACTTTCGACCGACGACGCACCGGCGAGTATCGGACCGTTCTCACAGGGTATCCGCGACGGCGACACCGTCTACGTTTCCGGTCAGGGCCCGATCGATCCCGACTCGGGCGACGTGGTCAGCCAGGACGTACAGGAGCAGACCGAACGCACGCTGGAGAACATCGAGGCCGTCCTCGGAGCAGCGGACCTGTCGCTGGACGACGTGGTCAAGACGACCGTCTTCGTCAACGACATGCGTTACTACGACGACGTGAACGAGATCTACGGCGAGTACATGTCCGAGCCTTACCCCGCACGCAGCGCCGTCGAAGTGGTCAAACTCCCCGTCGACATCAAAGTCGAGATCGAAGCGATCGCCAGCGTCGAGTAGAACGCTGTTGTCGTCATACGGACGGTTGTAGACGTTTCCCCCGCCGACCGCAGGGTTGTGTGCGGTCGATCTGGGACGGACCGACAACTTCCCGTACCAGACCGCGATTACTCTTCGAAGCCCGGAACAGTCACGGGAAGCCGACCGCTCGCGGTGCGGTCACCGGCCAGGATCTCTGCCGTCACCGACAGCGTCGCGGGCGTGTAGTCGTACGTCGAGACGGCCGTCGACACGTCCGGGACGGCACCGAGATCGTAGGGGTTCCGGAGGACGAGGACGGCGAAGTCGTCGACGACCGCGTCGAGTCGCTCCACCGCAGCGATCTGCTCGTCGTCGGCGACCGCGTTGTAGGCGGCCAGTGCGACCTGTTCGTCGCCGTCGAGATCCGGTATCGCGTCGGCCGTCTCGACCTCGTGGTGAGTCACGTCGAAACCTGCCTCGCCGAGGGCGTCGGCGACGAGTCCGGGCTCGTAGCGGTCGTCCTCTGCTGGCGAGGCGCGCCCGCCGGGGAAGCCCAGGAGGTGCAGGGGGCGGTCGGTATCGAAGGGGATCGTGTCGTCGCGGTCCCGAGCGACGGTGATCCCCGCCGCCGCGATATCGCGACCGGTCTCCCGGGATCGGTCCGCCGTTTCCTCCCAGCGCTCGCGCGACGGCGTCTCTTCGCCGACGCCGCGTCGCGCCTTGTACGCGAGGATCCGTTCGACGGCGTCGTCGATTCGGCCCTCGTCGATCCGACCGGACTCGACCGCGTCGATAACGGCTTCGACCGACGCCCGCTGGACCTCCGCGGTATGGCACACGAGCAGCAGGTCACAGCCTGCTTCGACGGCCTGTACGCAGCCCTCTGGCGTTCCCATCGCACCGGCGATCGCGTTCATCTCCATGCCGTCGGTGACGACGAGGCCATCGAAGCCCATCTCCTCGCGCAGGAGCTCCGTCTGGACCGCCTCCGACACCGTCGCCGGCATCTCGTCGTCCCCGGTGATCGTCGGGAACGAGACGTGGGTCGTCATGATCGAGTCGATGCCGTCGTCGATGGCGCGCTGGAAGGGGGCCAGTTCGACGCGGTCGAGGCGCTCGCGGTCGTGATCGACGACCGGGAGTTCGTGATGAGAATCGGCGCTCGTGTCGCCGTGGCCGGGGAAGTGCTTCCCGCAGGCCAGCACGCCCTCGTCTTGCATTCCCGCGGCCATCGCCGCTCCGAGGTCGCCGACGAGAGTCGGGTCCTCACCGAACGAGCGGACGCCGATCACGGGGTTGTCCGGATTGTTGTTCACGTCCAGCACGGGCGTCAGGTCGAAGTTGATGCCGATCGACGCCAGTTCCGCACCCACGGCTCCGCCCGCCCGGCGTGCGACGTCGGCGTCGCCGCTCGCACCGATCGACATCTGACCCGGCAGTTCCGTCCCCCAGTCGAGCCGGGAGACGACGCCACCCTCCTGGTCGCCAGTGACGAACATCGGGATACCGGGACCGTCCTCGACGGCCAGCGTCTGGAGCTCCCGCGTCAGCCCGGCGACCTGCTCGGGGGTGTCGATGTTGCGCGCGAAGTAGATGACGTTGCCACACTGGTAGTCGGTGACGAGTTCCCGGAGCTCGTCGGTCGGTTCGTACCCGTCGAAGCCGACGACGAACAGCTGTCCGACCTTCGCGGCGAGATCGAGGTCGCTCACGTCTGGCAGTGACATTGCCCCCCACTCTCGAACGCTGGTACGTAGTTCTGTCGGCACCGGAACGCCCGGTTTCGCGTGAGAGAACGCGCGACGGTTCGGAACGGCGTTTTGCCGATCGTTTCGTTAAACGGCCTTCGTCCGCCCCGATGGCTACCGCTTCAGCGTCGTGTAAGTCGCCTTGGCCACGTCCATCCCGATACCCTCGGACTCGACGACGTAGTATGGGACCAGTTCCGCACCGAACTTCGACTTGTAGCGACAGAGTCGCTCGGTGTTTGCCCCCATCAGGTCGTAGCCGGTCACCGAGTCGAGCCCGTCGGCCTCGACGACGTCCGCGATGATCCGCCAGTGGACGAGGCTGTTGACGCTGACGCCCTCGTAGCTGCTCTTCGCGCCGCCCTGCCAGAAGTAGGCGGCGTCGGGCGAGTACAGCGCCGTGATCCCGCCGAGGAACTCGCCGTCGGGCCCTCTGGCGACGTAGGGGCGCGCGCGATCGCCCAGGGCCGTCACGAGGTCTCTGACGTAGTCCCACTCGATCGGGAACGACCGACCCTGTTGGGCGTACCGCTGGCGGGTCGCGTCGTAGATCGTCCGGGCACCGTCGAGCCCCTCCACGGCGACGGTCACGTCCAGATCCTGCGCCGACCGGATCTCCCGGCGCAAGCCACTGGAGAAGGCCGACATCGTCTCGTCGGTCGTGGTGTCCGCCAGATCCAGGAGATAGGTGAACTTCGTCGTCAGGTCGTACTCCGCCCAGACGTAGGGCCGGGGATCGAGATACTGGCTGTTACAGATCATCCGGAACAGCGACAGCGAGCCGCCGGTGTCGATCTCGTCGAGTACCGCCTCCGTGAACTGCTGATTGACCGACTCGCGCTTGCGCTGCTTGGGGCTGGTCGGCATCACCACGGGGCCGAGCCTCGGGACGTTCATCGACGGCGGCGGCGACGTGATCGTCGTCCCGACGAACTTCGAGTCCGTGACCACTGGCAGCAGTCCGATCGGTTGCTGGCCCTTGAAACCGCCGTACAGTTCGAGATTCCCCCCGACGTGTTCGTCGAGTACCCTCAGCGCCTCCGGCTGGTGAAACAGTTCGATCCCCGAGTCCGGGAGCACCGACCCCCACTCGTCGATATCGAGTCGTTCGATCTGCATTGCTCACCGGAAGGGCCGCCGGTTCGGGCTTAGTTATCACCTGCCTACACCCAGACGGAGCGGCCGTCGAAAGTCGCTCCGCACTCTCAAACCCGGTTCGGCCGGTCAGCGTACTCACCGTTCTGCCTGGTTCGGCCGGTCAGCGTACTCACCGTTCTGCCTGGCGCGATCTGTGCCCGACGACGGGCCAACTCGCCGGTGTGCCTGCCAGCGCTGATAGAGCTGTCCTGGCGGCCCGACCCACGCGCCCATGTCCAGCGCACACTCGATCAGGGCCCGATACAGTTCGGTGTAACCGGTGTAGTCGTCGCTGAAGTATCGGGGGTGCCACAGGGCCGTCATCACGCCGTCGTGGTCGTGGGCCTCGTCCAGCAGCTGTCGGGTCGCCTCCCAGGCCAGGTCGTACTCGGTGGCGGGATCCGGGAGCGTACACTCCATCAGCGTCGTCGGGAAGACGGCGAAGTGATCGTCGAACGGGCGGAACGGTTGGTAGCCGTCCTGGAAGCCGAAATCCGCAGACGATCCCGGCGAGGCGTCGTAGTGCAGTCCGGTCGATCGCTGATAGCGCCACGTCGACGGGCGATCGAGGTTGAGGTAGTGTTGCCGACCACCGACGACCTCCTGGCCGAGCGTCTCTTCGAGCCAGCGCTTCTCGCGCTTGAGCATCGCCGGCTCTCGATAGGACTCGTAGGAGCCGTGGAGTCCGACTTCCCAGCCTCGCTCGTCGAGATACTCGACGAGTTCGGCGATCTCCGGGTCGCCCAGATCGTACCGGCCGGCGTACAGCCGCCAGCTCTCGGCGTTCGTCCACTCCCTGATGGACCGATCGCGAAACAGCGACTGCTCGGAGAGGAAGTAAAACGCCGACGTGACATCGAGCGATCGCTCCAGGGAGACGATGTCTTCGAACGTCCAGTAGGGGTTGCGCCACGGGAGCAGATCCAGCAGGTGCGACGGGTCTCGTTCGGCGATCGTGTAGTACAGCGACTGGAAGGTCTTGTACGGCCGGTCTACGTCGTGTGTGAGACAGAGGGCGAAGCTGTGGTCGTCTGGCACCCACTCACTCATCGTCGCCCTCCCGACGATCTACTTCGAGATCACTGTCCGGAACCGATCCGAACAGCCCTGCCGTCAGCGCTCGACGCGCTCCCACTGAAAGAGTCGCTGCCATTTGTATTGCACTCCGAAGAAGTGTCGATGACGGCATTGTTATGGACTACTTATACCCCATCGATTCCGTTCCTCTCTGTCGATTTCTGGCAGGAACGGAACCGGCCATCTACCGCGTTCGAACAGCTGAACCACAGAAGCTAAGTCCGTCGGCCGACCGGGTTTGGGTATGCGATCGGACGCACCGCACCGGATCGACGCGAGACCCAGCAGTGCGTCCACGCCGTCGAAAAAGCGCAAGCGCCAGTTCTGACGGCTCGCGGCGGGTCTGGCGCCCCCGTCCCGGGTCGGACTCTTTTTCCTTGCCGGGCACCGACCGTTCGACAACCGACCGACCCCGATCACAGACACATGACAACGATCGACCTCACCGGCGTGTTCCCAGCGATCCCCACGCCGTTTCACGACGACGACGAACGCAGCATCGACTTCGAAACACTCCGCGAAGACGCCCAGCGCCTCGAAACCGCCGGTGTCGACGGCATCGTCCCCGCCGGTTCGACCGGCGAGTCGGCGACGATGACCCACGACGAACACATCGAGGTCGTCGAGGCGGTCATCGACGCCGTCGACGACGTCCCCGTCATCGCCGGCACGGGCAGCAACAACACCCGCGAAGCGCTCTCACTATCCCAGCGGGCGGTTGATGCCGGCGCGGACGCGCTACTCTTGATCTCGCCGTACTACAACAAGCCCGAACAGCGAGGCTTCGTCGACCACTACGAGACGATCGCAGACGCCGTGGACTGCCCGCAGATCGTCTACAACGTCCCCTCGCGGACCGGCCAGAACATCGAAGCCGACACGGCCGTCGAACTCGCGAGTCACGAGAACATCGCGGGGTTCAAGGCCGCCAGCGGTGACATGAACCAGATCTCCGAGATCGTCGAGCGCACGCGCGAGGAGGACTTCTCGGTCCTCTCCGGTGACGACGGCATGACCCTGCCGATGCTCTCGATCGGCGCCCACGGTTGCATCAGCGTCACCGCCAACATCGAACCCGAACGCACCTGCGCGATGGTCGGCGCGGCCGTCGCCGGCGACTACGAACGGGCCCGTGCGATCCACCACGAACTCGGCCCGCTCTTTCGCGCACTCTTCGTCGAGACCAACCCCATCCCGGTCAAGGAGGCGATGCGGATCCGGGGCTACGGCCCCGCGCACCTGCGCCAGCCCCTGACACGACTCTCAGCGGAACACATCGACCGCCTCGAAGCGGTCCTCGCGGACCTGGGCGACGAGGACCTCGAAGCGGAGTACGATGAGGTAGAACGATGAGCGGCGACGGAGCAGTGACCCGGATCGCCGTCAACGGCGCTGCCGGCCGAATGGGCCAGACCGTCATCGAGACAGCGAGCGAGCGCGACGACCTCGACGTGGTCGTGGGCTTCGACGTGGCCGACGTAGACGACGTGCAGGGCGTGCCGGTCGCGCACGCGGACAACGTCACCGACGCACTGGCCGAGTACGACCCCGAAGTCGTGATCGACTTCACGATCCCCGAGTCGACGCTCTCGCTGGTCGACGCCTGCGTCGAAACGGGCGTCGGTATCGTGATCGGGACGACCGGCTTCGACGACGACGGCTTCGACCGCCTCGAAGCGGCCAGCGAGTCCGTCCCTGTGCTGAAGGCGACGAACTTCTCCCGCGGGATTCAGGTCCTGCTGCGCACCGTTCGGGAAGCCGTCGGCGCACTGCCGGGCTACGATCTGGAACTGATGGAGAGCCACCACAACCAGAAGGTCGACGCGCCCTCCGGGACCGCGAAGACGATCCTTGAGACCGTACAGGAAGAACGCGACGTGGACCCCGTCTACGGTCGCGAGGGGCACGCCCCCCGCGAGGACGACGAGATCGGCGTGTTCGCCCGCCGGGCCGGCGACATCCGCGGCGAGCACGAACTGATCCTCGCTGGCAACGACGAGGTGCTGTCGCTGTCACATCACGCCGAGGATCGGGCGGTGTTCGCCGCCGGCGCACTCGACGCCGCCGACTGGCTGGCCGGTCGCGACGCCGACTGGTACGAGTTCGGCGCAGTCATCGACGACGCCTGACACGGACCGTTGTCGGTCCGTCCCAGATCGAGCGTACGCAGTCGTGTGCTCGACTGGGGAAACGTTTACCACCGTCCGTACGAACTGGACGTCGACTGGTACGCTCTGCCCCTGGAGTATATCGCGCTCGCGAGCGTAGACATCCTATGTCGTCACGAGTCCTCGTTCCGATGGACGATTCCGAAATGGCCGAGCGCGCGCTCGAATACGCGCTCGAAACCCATTCCGACGCCGAGATCACTGTACTGACTGTCGTCGGGAACCCTTCACCGATGCTGGGGGACGCGATGAGCCTCCTCCTCGAAGACGATCTGGAAGCGGCCGCGGAGGAACGGGCGTCCGAGGTCTTCGATCGGGCGCGCGACATCGCCCGCTCGCACGACCGCGAGATCTCGACGGACATCGCGTGGGGGACCCCCGGCAAAGTGATCGTCGAGCGGGCCGACTCCTTCGACACGGTCGTCGTCGGCAGTCACGGTGGCTCTCTGGTCGATCGGCTGTTCGTCGGCAACGTCGCACAGCGGGTGCTCCGACGCTCGCCAGTGCCGGTCACTATCGTTCGCTGACCGGCCTCGGTCGGTCCGTCGCCGTTTCTCGGGACCACGACTCCACGATACGCACAGCAATGCGAACCCGAAACCCTGAGAGGTATATCCCCGTAGGAGCAACCACTTCGTAATGAGCCTACAAGCCGACGTGCAGGACCTCTGGGAGCGCAAGCAGGACGGACTGACAGCGGCGGACGCGACCGACGACCACCTCACCGTACTCGAGGAGTTCCTCGCGGCGCTGGAGGCCGGCGAGATCCGGGCAGCCGAGAAGTCTGGGGACGAGTGGGAAGCCAACGCCTGGGTCAAGCAGGGCATCCTCCTGAACTTCGGTCTGCGCGAGACCGAAGCCCGCGAGCACGGCGGCGTCACCTACCACGACGTGCTCCCGCTTCGCGAGACCGCGGACCTGAACGAGCGCGGAACCCGGAACACGCCGGACGGCACCGTCATTCGCCGTGGCGCCTACGTCGGTTCCGACGCGATCCTGATGTCGCCCGCCTTCGTCAACATCGGCGCACACGTCGGCGACGGTACGCTCGTCGACTCCTGTGACACGGTCGGCTCGGCCGCTCAGATCGGCGACGACGTCAAACTGGGCGCGAACACGCTGATCGGCGGCGTCCTCGAACCGGTCGAGAGCACGCCTGTCATCGTCGAGGACGGCGTCTCGCTGGGCGCTGGCTGCCGGGTCACGAGCGGATTCGTCGTCGGCGAGAACTCCATCGTCGGCGAGAACACGCTGCTCACGCCGCGCATCCCGATCTACGACCTCGTCGAGGAGGAAGTGATCTACGGCGAACTGCCGCCCGAACGGCGCGCGTTCACCCGCTTCGTCGAGTCCAGCGTCTCGGATCACGACCTGTTCGACGGCGGCGCGTACAAGCCCGCCGTCGTCGCAACTGACGTCGAAGAGGAGACGTTGGAAGCGACGGAACGGGAAGACGCACTGCGGGAGTAACGAGGACGAACGAAGTGAGTCCTCGGTAAAGACGAGCGGGAGTGACCGCAGGGAACGACACACGAGTCACGAGGGGCGTCGCGACTGCAAGGAGCGACGGCCTTCGATATTGCGAACGCGGAGCCAAGCGATGCGTGAGCAGCGAGAGCCCGAGCGAAGCGAGCGGTCTCGGAAACCGGGCGCCAGAGCAGTGCCAGACGACGTCGGCGGCCCTCTGTCGAGCGTCACGCGGTGTCAAGTAGTGCGCGCCGGAACGCTCCGACAGAGGGATATCGGTCGGTCGGATCCGTCGCGAGCGCCCGGTCTATGACGGTTCTCGCGGCGTCGTCGACTCCAGCCATCGGGGCCGGATCCCGACGCTCGCCGGTCCGGATTGCGGCCCTGCCGGCGTCGGGACCGAACGGGGGGTGGCCACACAGCAACAGGTGTGCCAGCGCACCGAGCTGGTAGACCGCGGTGCTCGGCGTGAGCTGTCCCCCGAGCTGTTCGGGTGCCGTGAACGGCGTCGAACGATACGCCCCGGCGGCGTTCCGGACGGCCCACTCGATACCCCAGTCGGCGACCGTCGCGTGCCAGCCGGAACCGCCGTCCTGGACGTGAATCCGCTCGGGATGGAGGCCACAGGCGGCCTCGGGACCGATCGCTTCGGTCGCGTCGGCGATCTGGTCGAGCAGCGACAGCCGGTCGTCGACTGGCAGGTCGGTGCCGGCCGCAGCCAGTGTCCGTTCGCCGACCTGGTAGGCGATCCACTGTGCGGGGTCAGACCCGGTCTCGTGGATGGTCGCGACGTGTGCGTGGTCGTCCGCGTCACGCCAGCGGGATGCCTGCCCCGTGAACGCGTCACGCACCCTGGTATCGTCGGCGACCTTCCGCGAGACGGCGATGATCTCCGCGTTCGTTCCGTCGCCCCAGGGCGTCGTGTATCGGTGGAGGACGCCGTCAGTATCGACGAACTCCACCTTGGTCACGTCGGGAATCGAGGCACCGAGCTGTCCGGGACTCGCCGGCGGGACGTGGTCTGATCCGGCCGTCGCCGTGTCGGGGGTCGCGTCGGCAGTCACCGTGTCGGCGTCGTCGCGGCTCGTGGTCTCACGCTGGGGTGTCCGATCGACTGCGCTCGGATCGAACCGCACACCCGACCGGGTGATGTCGTGTCGGAGAAAACGGTGGGACCGCTCGTCGGTGGTGTCACCGTTGCGATCGCACGCTCGGAGGCGCTTGAAGTTGTAGTCGCGCTGAATCTGCTTGGCCCGCTCGCAGGCGCGGTCTCGGTCCTCGCTGGCAGCGATCGCACACGTCGATTCGGCCGGCGCGACGGTCCAGGCGTCCAGCAACTCGTCGTAGCGGACGGTCAGCACGTCGAACAGCGGGTTCCAGTAGACGTTACTGACACTGTGGGCCGACTCCCAGCGGACTGTACACGGTCGTCGCTCGGTTTCCATTCGTGTCTTCGCGCTCCTGACGGCATCGATCTGTGTCCCGTGTGTCGACAGCGTCTCGCCCGTTCGCTGGCCCTGCTGGTACTCCTCGACGACCCAGACACGTCCTTGTTCGACGATTTCGATCGGGCTCCGCTGTGGAATTTCCTGTGAGATCATCGGCTGACTCGGTGGGTGATGTCCAACTGTTTCGTATTCCCTCGAATATACTTTTCCCACAGGATATCACCGATGACAAGACGGTCGCGTTCGCAGGACTGATCGTGGACAAACGCAACCCTTGTTACTCGCCGCCACCCGAGTTTCTCCAATGAGTCACCACTCGCCCCCGGTCCGTCGGCTGGCGGACTGGGACCACGACCGCCTCGAAGGGCTGGCCACCGAGCACGGCACACCGCTCTATGTCCTCGACGTGGACCGTGTCCAGGAGAACTACCGGCGCTTCTCGGCGGCCTTCCCCGAGGCCCACGTCATGTACGCGGCGAAGGCCCACACCGGCCGCGCAGTGCTCTCGGGCCTCCTCGACGCCGGCGCCAACATCGAGTGCGCTGCCGCCGGTGAGCTACGGCGGGCCATCGACGCCGGCGCGGACCCGAACACACTGCAGTACACCGCCGTCAATCCCCCGGACGCCGATCTCGACTACGCCGTCGAACTCGCCAGCGACAACCCCGGGCTGACGATCACCGGCGGCGCTCGGGACACCTTCGACCGCCTCGAAGACCGCGGGTACGACGGCCGCGTCTGCATCCGGATCAATCCCGGCATCGGAACGGGCCACCACGAGAAGGTCGCGACGGGCAAGGACGCGAAGTTCGGCATCCCCTACGACGACGTGCCCGAACTGGCCGACGACCTGCGCGAGCGCTTCGACCTCGTCGGCCTGCACGCCCACATGGGCAGCGGCGTCCTCCGGGACGACCTCGACGATCACTGCCGTGCGATCGCGAAAGTCGCCGATCTCGCCCGTGAAGTCGGTGACGACGAGCTGCAGTTCGTCGACTTCGGCGGTGGTTTCGGCGTTCCGTACCGCGAGGAGACCGAACCGCTCGATATGCAGGCTGTCGGTGAGCAGGTCCGCGACGCCGTCGGCGACCTCTCGGCCCAGATCAAACTCGAACCCGGTCGCTACGTCGTCGCCGACGCCGAGCTCATCCTGACGGAAGTGAACACGGTCAAGGAGACGCCTGCGACGACCGTCGTCGGCGTCGACGCCTCGCTGGCGACGCTGATCCGCCCGGCGATGTTCGACTCGTATCACCCGATCCGCAACGTCTCCGCGCCCGACCGCGACGACCACCCGGCCTCGATCGGCGGGCCGTGCTGTACGAGCGCGGACGTGTTCGCGACGGATCGGCCGATCGCCCGGCCCGAGCGGACCGATCTGCTGGCCATCGGCAACGCCGGCGCGTACGGCTACGAACTCGCCAATCAGTTCCACTCCCAGCCCCGACCCGCAGAGGTCGCTATCGAGGACGGCGACGTTCGCGTCGTCCGGCGACGCGAGACGATGGCCGACGTGGTCCGTGTCGAGGACGAAGCCGAGGAGTGAGCGATGAGCGAGTCCGACGTCCACTTCGATATCGACACGTTCCATCGGGAGGCCATCGAGACGCCGTCTCACGACGGCGTCGACGAGATGCGCGAGTTCCTCGCCGAGACGCTGGCATCGGCCGGCCACGAGGCGACGGTCGACGAGGCCGGGAACGTCCTCGCGACCCGCGGGGCCGACGAGAGAGAGCCGAGCGGTGCCACCCACCTCGTCCTCAACACCCACATCGACACCGTTCCGCCCCACGTCCCGTACGAGGGCGACCCCGACGCGGACGTGGTGTGGGGCCGCGGGGCCTGTGACGCGAAGGGGCCACTGGCCGCGCTGCTTTCGGCGTTCCTCCGAGCCGACGTAGGCGACGGTCGACTCACGCTGGCGATCACGCCGGACGAGGAGACCCTGCAAACTGGCGCAGGCCACCTGAAAGAGACGATTTCGGCCGACGGGTACATCGTCGGTGAGCCGACCGATCTGGACGTGTGTACGGCTGCCCGCGGGCAGTTCGAGGGCACAGTGACGATCCGGGGAGAGAGCGCCCACGCCTCTGACCCCTCGGACGGACTGAACGCCATCCGGGCTGCCGCGCCGATCATGCAGGCGATGGAGAGCTATAGCGATCGACACGGCCCCGGCGAGCACGAGACGCTGGGCTTCCCGACACTCACCCCGTCGATGATCGAGGGTGGTGAAGCTCCGAACCAGATCCCGGCTGAGTGTACGATCACCTTCGACCGGCGGAGCGTCCCGCCCGAGCGCAGTTCCGAGTTCGCGCCGCGCTTGGAAGAACAGCTGGCGCAGTGGCTCCCCGAGGGCATGCGCGTCGAGGTGTCGCTGGTGCGGCCGGACACGCCCTTCCCGGAGGCGTTCGAGACCGACGCGGACGCCGGCCTCGTACAGACGCTCGCAGCCGAGAGCGGCGGGGAGGTGCGCCCCTTCGGTGCGGCGACGGAGGCCGCCCACTTCGCGCCGGACGCGCCGACGGTCGTGTTCGGCCCCGGCGTGCTGGCCGACGAGGAGGGCGCAGTCGCACACAGCGAGCGCGAGTACGTCCACCGCTCGGACGTGCACGCGGCCGCCGACGCCGTCGAGCGAACGGTCGAGCAGTTGCTCGGCGAGTGACGGCGCTACGGAGGAGGGTCGCAGGGTGGGAGGGTTATCGCTGCGGCGAAGTGGGCCGGAGTGGCTATCCGCTGCCGCCGGCGACGCCGCTCCCGATCGTCGCACCACAGGCGTCACACGCGACGACGTAGAACCGTTTGGAGGACCTGAATATCCCGGTCATCTTTGCGTCCAGATCGAGGAACTCGACGTCCTCGATCTCGGTGATCTCGCTTTCGCATTCAGAGCAGTGGACCATTCCACCGAAAACGGCGCAGGGGTCCGATAAGTGTCTTGTGTGGGTTGATGGGATCGCGTTATCGCAAGTACTCGATGGCCTCCTCGTCGCTGACCTGCGCGAAGGTCTGGTAGTACGCCCCGACGGCTCGGAACGCGGCCGGCGTCTCGACGCAGACGACGGTATCGGCGACGGCGGCGAGATCGTCGATCGTGTCTCGTGGCCCGACTGGGACGCCGACTGTGACCGATTCCGGATCGCCGGCCCGGACGCGAGCCAGACAGGCACGCATCGTCGCGCCGGTCGCGATGCCGTCGTCGACGACCGCGACGCGCTCGCCACGGAGTGACGGAAGCGGGGCGTCACGGTACCGCTCGGCTTTGTCGTTTGCTTCCTCACGGACGCGCACCCGTTCGGATTCGAGGTAGTCACCGCTCACGCTCAGTTGCGCGATCAGATCGTCGTTGCGCCAGAGACTCCCGTCCTCGGCGACGGCGGCCAGCGCCAGTTCGGGGTTGTTCGGTGCGCCGATCTTCTTCGCGACGACGACATCCAGCGGGACGTCGAAGTGGTCGGCGACCGCCCGACCGGGGGGCAGGCCGCCCCGCGGGATCGCCAGTACGATCGTCGGATCGAGGCCGCGACCAGCCATCGCATCGGCCAACTGCTCGCCGGCGTCGGTGCGGTCGCGGAACATACGCGTTCGTTCGGCGGCCAGCACCATCATGGTACGGCTACAACAGCTACCGGCCGCCGACGTGGTTCTCGACGATGGCAGCCTCGGCCTTGCGCACCAGTTCGCCCGCCGTGCTCGTCGAGCAGTCGAGTCGCTCGGCGATATCTGCGACGGTTCCGTCACGTGGAAGCTCGTAGTAGCCGACGGCGACCGCCGCCTCGACCGCCGCTCGCTGTCGATCCGTGAGCCTTGTGGGGCTACCGGATCGCTCGAACGACTGGACTCGCTCGATACTGAGATCACCGACCTCCGTGAGCGCGTCGTGAAACGCGCTGAGAGCCGTCGTCTCGCCGACGGCCTCGAACGTGACGGTCCCGTCCGCGTGGAACACCACCGGCGGGAGGAAGATCACCGAAGCGTCGGCGATCAGTTCCAGCAGCGCTTCGGAGAACTCGAAGGCATCCTGCTGGAGGAACACGTATGTCCCGTCGGTGTCCGGAACGTGACTGGTCGTTTGGAGCGAGTCGATCGCCGCGACCGCGCCCCGTGCGGCCGCCCGGTCGCCGTCGAACCAGAACAGTGTCGTCGCCTCGGCTGTGGGGCTCCACATCAGCAGTTCCGCTCGGGTGAGCGGTCCGTCACCGGCCAGTTGGTGCTGGAGCGGATGGCGGAACCGGTCCGGGTATCTGACCGAGAACTGGATCCGTTTCATTGGGCCGTTGGACGCCCTTCGCCTGTACTGCATAAATGCCTCACGCGGCGGCGACGACGAGGACGTATGCAAACAGGTTGTTCAGCACGTGCATCAGCACCGCCCCCGAGAGGTTCTCGTACCGGAGCCGCAACGCCGCGGGGAGCAGTCCCCAGACGGAGACGAAGATGGTCCCGCCGACCCCGAAGTTCGGCAGGTGCATCAGCGCGAAGAGGGCGGTCATGAGGACCGCCGCACTGACCGAGCCCAGGCCCCGCGACCGCAGTGCACCCAGTACGAGCCCGCGATAGAGGATCTCTTCGGTGACTGGGGCCAGCACGACGGCACCCACGACGACGACCACGAGTGCCGTAGGGTCAGACAGTGAGTACGACATCCCCGCCATCTGATAGCCCAGCGCCGCGTTCAGCTGTGAGACGAGCGGAAACACTGCCAGACCGAACAGAAACGTGAGCACGGCCGCCCCCGTCTCGCGCAGTGACGGCCGTTCGAACGCGAACACGGTCGCGCGGTTGTCGGGGCTCAGCAGCCAGTAGACGAGCGCGACCACACCGAGGTTCACCACCCCGTAGACCAGATAGTTCACCGGCAGCTGGAGCACTGCCGTCGTGTCGACGACCGTCTCGATGGCCACGTAGAAGAGCCAGACGACCGGGACCGGGAGGGCGACGATCGCGAGCACGGTCCAGAGCCGCTCGCCGAGCGAGTCGTCGATGCGAGCGCGGTCGGGAACGCCACGGGTGCCGACCGTGCGCGTCATCGGTGTTCCTCCACGATCTCGGGGACGCTTCGGAGCAGCGTCCGGAGGTGATCGGCACCGTCGAGCGTCTGGAGGCTCGCTGTCGGGAGTCGCTGGGCGAACGCTCGGACGCCCTCGATCGGGACGTTCGTGTCGTTCGTGCCGTGCCAGAAGCGCACGTCGGCTTCGACCGATTCGAAGTCGATCTCCCAGTCGGTCGCGGTGGCACGCAGCTCCGCGACGGTACCGGACCCGTCGCCGGCGAGGGCCGTGAGGAAGTCGGCCTTTATCGTCGTAGCTACCTCGTCCGGAAGCGGCTCGTCGACGTCGCTCGCGGTGTACTGTGCGATCACGAACGACGGATCGAGGCGCCTCGCGAGCCACGCCTGTCCGCGAAAGAGGCCGTCCAGCAGCGTCGGCGCTCTCGTCGCGAGGCCGTTGAGTGCCCGTTGTGTCACTGGCTGCTCGGCAGTCACGTCCGGGGGAGTCGCACCGGCGACCAGGTCGATACGGCCGACGATGTCGGGGCACCGTGCGGCCGTCGCCAGCGCGTGCGGCGCGCCGCCAGAAAACGCGACGACGCCGGCTCGCTGGACGTTCGCGTCGTCGAGCACCGCCCGGACGTACCGGTCGGCGTCGCGGATCGGTCGCTCCGACCAGGTCGTCGAGCGCCCGTAGCCGGGCCGATCGGGTGCGAGGATTCGGACATCCCGTTCTCGCGCAGCCTCGTCGAACAGCGCGCCGAGTCTGCGGGACCCGGGCGTCCCGTGTAGAAAGAGGACGGGGGCCCCGCTGGGTTGTCCGTACTCCGCGTACGCGAGTTGTCGTCCGCCGTCCAGCGATATTGTCGTCGCTCGGTCGTTCTCTCGTCGGTCACCGTCCGCGCCGCTGTCTCGTCGGGTCGTGGTCGAGGGAACTGCCATTACCAGTTACTTTTCCGTCTGACTGAGTGGTACTTATCCCGGACTAGTCCGGTGCTTTTTATGTACCTTCTGGCATGTCCGCGCAAGTGCAACAGAGCTGCGGCACTGATACGGAACGTTGTCCGTCCGTCCCAGATCGACCGCGCGACTGCGTGCGGTCGACTGTGGGAACGTCGACAACTGTCCGTATGAACCGACCTTCGCAGTCAGTCCTGCGGTGCCGGTCCGCCCGCGCCACTGCCTGTCAGCGTGTCTTCGACCTCTGTGTAGGTCAGAATCAACGCTAGCACCGCCAGGGCCGTCCCGAAGGTGAACGGTGCCACCAGCCCGCCGAGGTTGTAGAGGACTCCGGACGCGAGCGGCCCCAGTGCGACACCCAGCCCGAAGGCCATCGTCAGGACGGAGAGGGTCGTCCCGGAGCCGCGATCGCCCGTGAGATCGCCAGCCAGCGCCAGCGCGGGCGCGAACACGCAGGCGACGGCGACGCCCTGGAAGAGTCGCGCAGCGAGCATCGACCACGGGTCGCCGACGATTCCCTGGGCGAACACGGAGGGAATCAGGATGACGAACCCGGCGAGGATGAACGGCCGCCGGCCGTACGTGTCCGAGGCCCGCCCGATCGGGATCTGGAAGAGGACGTTCGCGATGACCGCCGCGGCGAACTGCACCGAGAAGAGGAACGTGCTCTCGTCGAGCCGTCCCCGGATCGGCCCCTCCAGCGTCGCGAAGAGGGCGATCGTCGTCGCCATGAAGAAGGTCCCGATTCCGAGGACGAACACCGGATCGAGTCCGTTCCCGTCGCGGTCCAGAATGGCGATCGAGAGGTCCTTGCTCGCCTCGTCGGCCACTCTCGGCGGGTCCTCGATCAGTACGACGACGAGTGCGAAACTCACGAGCGCGCCCAGTACAGCCACAGCAAAAGCGGCGACGAACCCGGAAAACGTGACACCGGCGAGCGGGCCGAAAACCGCCGGGAGGGTGTACTCGATCGCTTCCTCTCCAGAGAGGCCGCCGGTGATGACGACGCCGGCGATGATCGGACCGAATCCGAAGCCGATCAGCCGGAAGGTGTTGAACACGCCGAAGTTCCCCCCGCGCTCGCGGTTGCTCTCGGCGTAGTCGTTGACGAGCGCGACCGTCGCCGGGACGGTGAAGGCCGCCCCGATCCCCTGGAGCGCGCGAGCACCCAGTACGGCCCAGTAACTCGACACGAACGGGTAGATCGCGCTGCCGACCGCGAAGACGACGAGACCGGTCAGGACGAACACGCGCCGTCGCCCGGTCCGGTCGGAGATTCGCCCCGTGATCGGCTGGCCGAAGCTGTTGAGGAGGCCGAACAGGGAGAGCACCAGCCCGATCAGCGTCTCCTCGCGCAGGACGAAGCCCAGGACCTCGGTGCCAGCGATACCGGCGAGCGAGATCTGGCCGCTGGCGATGTACAGCGGGAGGACGATGATCAGGAAGGAGTTGCCCAGCGCGTCCGCCATCCGCGCGAACGCCAGCGTCAGGACGCGCCCGTCGGTGTCCAGCACCATCTACGATCCGGTCGGCTTCCAGCGTGGTGAGGGTTACGTTCCGGGGTGTGCGAGACCACACCGGGAGCCCCGGGCGACAGAGGCTAGCTGTCTAGGGTGGCGAGTTATACTGACGCGACGTGGCTCAACGGATAGTATGAGAAACGTCGATCGACAGCGATCGAACCTGATCGGTAAGCACCGAATACCGACCCCGATATCGCAACAAACGGGTGGCTGCCGATGACCGGCAGACGGAGAGTGCGCTGTCTGAGTCTCGGGCTGACGCTACTGGTGCTGGTCTCGGCGGTCGCCCTGATCGTCCCGGGTGCCGCGACAGCGACACCAGCAGGTGATGACTCGGTACGGTCCGGAAGCGCGCTCGCAGTCGAAGACAGTGACCGACCGCTCGCACAGACGACCGGGGCGATCACCGACTGTACCGTGATCGACCAACCGGGACAGTATCACCTCGGAGCTAACGTCTCGGGCAACGGTAGCTGCATCCAGATCACCGCGAGCGACGTGACGCTGGACGGACAGGGCCACGCGATCAGCGACGACGCCCCGAACTACGAGGGGATCGGGATCGAGGTCAACGGCACCGACCGGCTCTCGAACGTCACGATCACCGACGTGGTGATCGAGGGCTGGTACTGGAACAGCTTCGGCAAGCACGGCCGTAATCTCCAGCTGGAGGAGGTCGACGACGCCGTGATCAGCGACGTGGACATCGACGGCGGTGACTACGGCATCCGCTTTATCAACGCCACGAACACGACGGTCGAGAATACTGATATCGACGGCACGGACGACCCGGCCCTCTACCTCGATTCCGGATCGAACCGCAACCGGTTCGCGGACAACCAGTTCACCCAGGGTAACAAACGGGGCGTCACGATCCACAACTCTCGCAACAACACCTTCCACGCCAACGAGATCGCGGGCTTCGGTGACGCGAACGTTCGGCTGGCATGGAGTGCCAGCTGGAACACGTTCACCGACAACCACATCCACTCGACCGATTGGGGCTCCAACTGCGTGAGCATCGGTCAGAGCGGATCGCGCCTCACGTTCCACAACAACACCGTCGCTGGCTGTTCCGGTACCGCCATCTCGCTGTCCCAGGCCGGTGAGGACCAGACGATCACGGACAACACGATCAACGGCTCTGGCAACCACGGCATCGTCGTCAGTTACACCTCGAACGTGACGATCGAGAACAACACGATCCGGTATCCCGAGGGCCACGGGATCAACCTCAAGTACAGACCCGCCGACGCCGTCCGGAACAACACCATCACGAACGTCGGCCGGTTCGGTATCAACTTCAACGACGCTCACGACACTGTCGCGGCGGACAACACGATCAGCGGCACCCGAAACGGCGGAATCAGAATGATCAGCGGATCGTCGAACAACACCGTCGCGGACAACACCGTCCGGAGCTACGCGTGGGGGACCGAACTCACCTTCCCGACGGCCGTCCGCCTGCGGACCGCCGACGACAACACGTTCGTCGACAACGACATCGAGAGCGGCTACCGCGGCATCGAGATCAACGACTCCGCGAACAACAACACGCTGGTCGACAACTCGATCTACAGCGCCAACGGCTCGACGTGGGCGTTCTTCACCGCCCGCTCGGACGGGACGACCGTCGAGCGCCTCGGTATCACGAGCCCGACCGCGTCGAACACGACGCTGTCCTTTACCGCGCGCAACGTCTCGATCGCACTCAACGAGAGCACGCCGGCCAACCCCGGCGCTGACGGGATCGGCCACGTCTTCGAGGCCGAGCGCTTCGGTCCGCCATCGTACCTGGACGTTCGGGTCCACTACGCTCAGGGCGACGTGTCGGGCGTCGACGAGTCGTTGCTCGCGCTGTGGACTCACGATGGTGCGTGGAGCGAAGTCGACCGCTCGCGCGTGAACCCGCGCGCCCGAACCGTCGGTGTGAACCTCACCAGCTACTCGACGATCGGTGCGTACGCGACCGGTGACGGTGAGAGTCACGCCATCACGCCCGAAGCGACACCGACGCCACAGCCGACCAGCACGCCCGAAGCGACCGACACGGCGACGGACACCGCGACGACCTCCGCAGGCGACACGGACACGCCGACCGCCACCGACACGGCAACACGGACTGGGACTGCGACGGCAACCCCGACGAGCGGATCGAGCGGTGCGACGACGACTGAAGACGGTTCTGGCTTCGGCACGCTGGCGGCGCTCGTGGCACTGCTCGGTGCAGCACTGTTGAGCCGCCGCCACAGCCCGTAGCGCCTACACTGTCTCCCCGATCACGCGGTCGACCGCGCGTTCGAGTTCGGGCTCGCTGGCCCACGTGAACAGCCGCCCCCCCTCGTCCAGATGGAGCGAACAGACCGGATCGAGGCGATCGAAGGACTTGCGACGCGGCCAGACGTGGACTACGAGGCGCGTGGGGCGACGACAGCGGACTAACCGTCGGCCAGACAGCGGACGACGTTGTTCGTGTCCTCACGGGGGTTGACGCGTTCCTCGTACTCCGTCTCGCGCCTGACCACATGCTCGTTGACGAAGTAACTCGCCGTATGATGGGGCAGATCTGCGTGCTGGGTCGTCTCACCGCCGATATCCTCGTTGATGTACCCGCCACGCATCGGGACGTACGCGAGGAAGCCGTGCGGGACTTCCTCCGTGGTCGGCGTGCCGATGTTTACCCATCCGCCGGTCATCTCGTCGTCCGGTGGCGTCATCAGGTGTTCTTCGAGCCGCGCGACGTAGTCGGCGACGCTCTCTGTCGTGAGTTCGTTGGGGGGCTCCGGCGGTGGATCGTCCCGTGGTGTGTAGAGAACCGGTGTACACGTCGCGTACTCCGGCGTTCCGGGCGTCGCCGTCGCTGTCGACGTTGCTGTCGTCGTTGCCGTCGATGGCGCTGTCGCCGACGTACCCGGATCGGTATCGCTCTCGGTCGTGCTCCCCTCGGATCCACGACCTGACGAATTCACACAGCCAGCGAACGAACCGGCAACGCCCGCAACGCTCGCCAGCACTGCCCGACGGCTTCGTTCCATGCCCCCACAGTCGAAAACACCAGACAAGTGTCTTGTGCCCTACACCTCGTCGGCCAGATCGCCGGCGACGCCGGTGTAGCCCGCGGGCGTTAGATCCAGCAGTTCTTCGCGGACGGACGCCTCGACGTCCAGTTCCTCGATCATCGCGTGGAAGTCCTCGATGGTGACCGACTTCCCTCGTGTGGCTTTCTTGACCTGTTCGTAGGCGTCGTCGTGGCCCTCGCGTCGGAGGATCGTCTGGACGGCTTCGCCGATGATCTCGGGAGTGGATTCGAGCTCCTCGCGCATCACCTGCTCGTTGGGGACGACCTTGTCCAGCCCGTTCTGGCACTTCCCGTAGGCGATGAGGCAGTAGGCGAAGGCCGACCCGATGTTGCGCTTGACTGTCGAGTCCGAGAGGTCGCGCTGGAGCCGGGAGGTGGTGACGTAGTCGCCGAGGAAGACGAGATCCGAGTTGGCCTTGGTGAGGTTCCCCTCGCTGTTCTCGAAGTCGATCGGGTTCACTTTGTGGGGCATCGTCGACGACCCGGTCTCGCCCTCGACGGTCTGCTGGCCGAGATAGCGATCGGAGACGTAGAGCCACACGTCGAGATCCAGGTCCCGGAGGACGTTGTTGGCCCCGCGCAGCGCGTCGAAGACGGTTTCGAGGTCGTCACAGGGGTTGACCTGCGTGGTCAGCGGCTCGTGCTCGAGGTCGAGATCGCGGACGAACAGCCGCGAGAACGCCTGCCAGTTCACGTCGGGATAGGCGGCGTGGTGGGCGGCGTAGGTACCGGAGGCACCGGCCAGTTTGCCGGAGAGGCTGTCGGCCGCCGCTTCGACGCGAGCGATGGCCTTCCCCAGGCGGGCGGCGTAGACGGCCATCTCCTTGCCGAAGGTCGTCGGCGTGGCGGGCTGGCCGTGGGTGCGAGCGAGCATCGGGAGGTCGTCGTAGTCGTGGGCGAACTCCACCAGTCGATCCCGGACGGCGCGCAGTTCCGGCACCAGCACGTCCTCGACGGCGGGCTTGACGAGCAGGCGGTGGGCGAGGTTGTTCACGTCCTCACTCGTGAGGCCGAAGTGGATCCAGTTGGCGGCGTCGAGGTCGTCCGGGAGGTTGAGCCGGATGAAGTACTCGACGGCCTTCACGTCGTGGTTGGTCGCGCTGTACTCGGCGTACCCTTCGGTTTCGAGTTGCTTGACGATCCCGGCGTCGTCGGTATCGAACGACTCGTAGAGCGCGCGAAGCACCTCCCGCTGGGCCGAGTCGATCGAGAACGGTGTCTCGTCGAGGTCGGCCAGCGCGATCAGGTACTCGACCTCGACGCGGATGCGAGCGCGCATCAGCGCACGCTCGCTTGCGTAGGGCACGAGCGGTTCCGTGTAACGGGCGTAGCGGCCGTCGAGCGGCGAGACGGCGTCCAGTGAATCCCGGTCAGTCATACCGATGGATGTGCGAGGCCGGCGAAAAAGCGTGTCGATCAGGCTTCACCCGGGGCGTCAGCGGTCTCTTCGTCAGTGTCCTCGGCACGCTCGCTGGCCCGCCGGTAGTACGAGCGGTACCGGGAGAGCTTGCGATACAGAGCGTAGCCGACGACGCCGTCGAAGAGGACGACGAAGCCCAGGAGCGTGAGGACGTTCCAGGTCGGGAGCACCGCCGGGAGCGTCGAGACCAGCGTGTTGTAGGTGGCGTGGATCAGCACGGCGATGACGAGCCCCTTTACCACGATGGGGCCGCGGCTGTCGGGGTTGAACTTCGCGAGCCCGAGGTAGTAGCCAGCGAACGCCGAGTACAGGACGTGTCCGGGACCGACGAGCGCCCGGCTCAGCGAGGTGCCGACCGCCCGCTGGAGCTGGACCAGATCACCCATGCTCGCGGCCTGCATGTACCCCTGTGCGATGTACAGCGTGTTCTCGATCGTCGCGAACCCGAGGCCGGCGACCGCGCCGTACACCGCGCCGTCGATCACGGCATCGAAGTCCTCGGTGTCGTAGGCGTACACCCGGATCGAGAGCCACTTGACGGTCTCCTCGATGGGACCCACGACGACGTAGAAAAAGAGGACCGTCCCGACGACCGGAATCAACTCGAACAGGCCGCCCAGAAGCGTGTTGACGAGGGCTGCGATCGCGGCGAAGATCACGGAGAGGACGAACGTGATCGCCAGGTTCTCGAGGGGTTCGCGGTGCGTCGGGTCGCCGTACCAGACGTAGGTGACGAGTGCGACAGCCGGCACGGCAGAGAACAGTGCCAGCACGCCCAGTTCCGGCCGGCGGACCAGGAGCAGTCCGGCGAAACTCAACTGGACGACGAACAGGACCAGTGCGAGCAGGATCAGCACCCACTTGCGACTGGCGTGCAAGAACCCGTAGAGCGAGACGGAGACGCGGTCGAGCGCTGATCTACTGCGCCAGTCGGCGACGTCGTAGAGATCTTCGCCGCTCAACCACTCCTGGACTGGGTCGCGATCCGACATATCTCGACAATCGCCTTCCCCCGTGGTGTCATTTTTGTCACATTACCGACTGATCGCGCTCGGTTCGAGGCGTCCGGACGGCTGTTCCGGGAATCGGACGAGATAGCTCCCGACCGCGAGCCACGCGAGCCCAAGGGGCAGCGCCAGCAGCGCGCCCGGTCCGGTTCCGTCACCATACCCGACGAACAGCACCGATCCGAAGAGCAGGGCGACGCCCAGCCACGGCGGCGTCCGGCGCGCCCGCACCATACCGGCGGCCAACAGGGCGGTCCCGCCGAGCAACCCGAGCACGCCCAGGGCGATGACCCCTTCCGCGATCGCGTTCCCGGCCTGCAGCGGGATCGTCAGCCACTGGCCGACAGCGAAGGTCAGGCCGCCAAGCATGGCGATCCCGCTGCCCTCGCCGCCCGGGAACTTGTAGATCCACGGGAGTCGGAGCACGACGCCGAGCAGGCTGACGGCCAGGACGAACCCGGACGCACCGACGAGCGCACGAACGATCGCCCCGGTGGTCCCGGCCGCGATCGCCAGGGCCCAGCCGATCCAGCAGACCCCGCCGAGCGCGAGCGACGTTTGTGCCCACGGACGCCCATCTTCGGTCATATCTCTTCGCTCGTCGGCGCCCCCTGAAAACGTTACTGTCGGCGCTCCGGTCGTCAGTCGCCCAGGCAGCGTTGTCGCGCCGATCGTGTCGACTGTGTCGACGGAACATCGCAATTACTTTGCGCGCTGGTCGCCCCCTGCCGAGTATGAAACTCGCCGGTCTGGCCAGCAACCGAGGCCGTAACCTGATGAACGTCGCCGACCGTGCCCCCGGAGGGGCGGAGCTGTCGGTCGTGCTGACCAACGACGCCGACGCGCCCGTCCTCGACGCCGCCGAGGAACGCGGGATTCCGACCGAAGTCGTCGAACGCGACGACGACGAGGAACGCGCGGCCCACGAACTGCGTGTGCTGGACGCGCTCGAAGACTACGACTTCGAACTGGTCTGTCTCGACGGCTACATGCGCATCCTCACCGACACCTTCCTCGGTGACGTGCCGACGACGATCAACGTCCACCCGTCGCTGCTGCCGGCCTTCCCCGGGATGGACGCCCACGAGCAGGTGCTGGAAGCGGGCGTCAAGACCACCGGCTGTACCGTCCACGTGGTCGACGAGAGCGTCGACGACGGACCCATCGTCACGCAGGAACCGGTCCCCGTCTACGACGGCGACGACGTCGCAGATCTGAAAGAGCGGGTCCTCTACGAGGGCGAGTTCACGGCCTACCCGCGAGCAGTCGAGTGGTTCGCCGAGGACCGCGTCACTGTCGACTGGGAGAACGAAACCGTCGAGGTCGAGGGCGATACCGGGGGATCGTTCCCCGACCGCCGCCTCGTCTCGAACGACCGCGCCGCCGACCTGCGCTACGGGGAGAACCCCCACCAGGACGCCGCCGTCTACGCCGACCGGACGACCGACGAGGCCAGCGTCGTCCACGCGGACCAGCTCAACGAGGGCGCGAAAGCACTCTCTTACAACAACTACAACGACGCCGACGGCGCGCTGAACCTCATCAAGGAGTTCGACGAGCCCGCCGCCGCCGTCATCAAGCACACGAACCCCGCCGGCTGTGCGACCGGCGATTCGGTCGCCGAGGCCTACGAGAAGGCCCTCTCGACGGACCCGATGAGCGCCTTCGGCGGCATCGTCGCGCTCAATCGCGAGTGCGACGCCGCCACCGCAGAGCAGATCATCGACTCGTTCAAAGAGGTCGTCGTCGCCCCGGGCTACACCGACGACGCGCTGGACGTACTCTTCGAGAAGGAGAACCTCAGGGTGCTGGACGTGGGGGACGGCCGGACGGACGAGTCCGGCCGGCCGGCGAACTACGACGTGACCGAGGAACTCACCGAGAAACCCCTCGTCGGCGGGCGCCTCGTCCAGCAGCGTGACACCCAGCACCTCACGGCCGACGACCTCGAAGTGGTCACCGAGCGCGAGCCCACGGACGAACAGATCGAGTCGATGCTGTTCGCGTGGCACACGCTCAAACACGTCAAATCGAACGGCATCCTCTTCGCGAAGGGCACCGAGACCGTCGGCATCGGGATGGGGCAGGTCTCCCGGGTCGACGCCGTCCGACTGGCCGCGATGAAGGCCGACGAGCACGCCGAGGGCAAGGACGCCGACGGCGCGGTGATGGCCTCCGACGCCTTCTTCCCCTTCCCGGACGGTGTCGAGGAGGCCGCCGAGGCCGGCATCGAGGCCGTCATCCAGCCCGGCGGCTCGAAGAACGACGACATGGTGATCGAGGCCGCGAACGAACACGACATCGCGATGGTCATGACCGGCCAGCGCAGTTTCCGGCACGACTGAGCGGTAGCGATGGGGTGTCTGAACGTCGTGAGGGAACGCCGTCACGGAACTTCAGGCACGATTAGTCCCTGATACGGATACTGTGGCGTTGTATCGGTGATCGTCCACCACGTAACGAGGACCGCCGCCACATCGCTCTAGCGGTCCGTCTCATACAGACGATTGGAGACGGTTCCCCGGCCGACCGCACAACTGCGTGCGGTCGATCTGGGACAGACTGACAACGTTCGGTCTCAGTTCGTTCCGGCATCCATCCGCCGCAGGCTGTGGAACGCGAAGATCATACTGCCGTCGTCGAGTCGAGAGAGGCTGGCACGGCAATCCAGGTGGGCGCTGGCGCGACCGTACAGCGCGGTCATCCCGGTCCAGCGCCAGCCGTCCGCGGCGACGGGAAACGCCTCGTTCCGGAGGTGTGCGACCGACTCGTCCGTGAACAGCTCGTCCCAGCGCCGCCCCTCGAGCTCCGATCGGGCGGCCGACAGCTCCGAAGCGAGCGTGTCGTTGACGAAGTCGACCGTTCCGTCCGGGGCCACGACGAGGATCGCCTCGCGACTCGTTTCCAGCGCGGTGCGATAGCGGCGAGCCGCGGTGTCGAGTTGGCGTCGATCGACGACGGTGCGGATGCGGCGAGCCAGGAGTCCGGTGTGGTGATCGCTCGTCTCTCTGGGAACGTACTCAGTCCAGTCCGTCGACAGCAGGTCGCCCCCAACCGCTTCGAGGGCGGCGGTCGTGTGGAGGACGAAGGGGAGCGACGGCGCTGTCTCCCGGACGGTCGCGAGCAGTTCGAGCCCGTCCGTTCCGGGTAGCTGGTGCGCGCTGACGAGGCAGTCCACTCCGTCGAGGCGTTCGAGAACCTGCCCCGGTTCGGTCTCGGTTCGGACGGAGAGACCGGCGTCCGACAGCACGGACGCTGTCGAAGCGAGTGATTCGGCGTCACCGTCGACACAGAGAACTGTCGGTTCGCTGTCGAGGGCACGTTCCGTCGAGCCGGTGTGATCGGTGGTTTGCATCATGTTCGCGAGTGCGGTGATTCCACGGCGTCGAGTCGACGAGTGGCGCTCGACCAGTCGATCGGTCGTCTCACTGTTCGATCGCGACAGTCACGTCGGACTGGATCCAGGCGTGGGTGTGTTCGGGATCGGCGATCATCGCGACGCTCTCACCGCGGATGATGTACTCCTCGTAGGTCTCACGGATCGCATCGTCAGTCGATTCTCTCTTCTCGTTCGAGACTCCGGTTTCGTTCGAGGCCGCGTTGTCACCCGTCACGCGTGAACCCCCGTCGATTCGACCGACACCTCGCCGTCGGCACCGACCGAGACGAGACAGTTCGCGTACTCGAAGGAGACCGTCGCGTTCGGTCCCTCAGTGTCCAAGAGCGTATCGAGTGCGTCCGGATCGATAGCGCTCGCCAGCGGTGGCTCGAGGGTCGCGGGGTCGACATCGAGTTCTGTTGCAACTGCGTTCACGACGAGTATCGACGGCGTCGCCGGATTTTGTTCGGTAGGTCGCGTCGTCATTATACTGTGACACAATCGCGCTACCCCCTTCTGGCTGCCCTAGAACTGTATTCATCGACTGGCAGCCAGGGGGCTATAGATATAGCGTCTGCTCTGTTCGTCGAGTCTGTGGTGACCGATTATCCGGGGACGGTCACGTGATACCGGTTGCATCTGGAAACCATGCATGTCATTAACATTCACTTCGAATGGACAGATATGGTTGCACTTTCCGGGATCGCCCTCGCGGTGGGCAGGGCAATCGGGGGGGTTTCCGTCCTCTCGTCACTCGGTCACGTTTCCGTCACGATACCGTTGGATGCCGTCTTCCTCAGTACGGCGCTCGGACTCACCGGAGTGATCGGAATGGCGGTCACCGGCGACGCCGACGACCCGATCGAACAGCTGACAGCCAAGGTCCGGCGGGCGATCGAGACCGACGACCCCGTGGATTTCACGACCGGCAGGGACGACGAGGTCGGAGCGCTCTCGGAAGCGATCGGAGAGCTTGTCGCAGCCAGCGACCTCGGCCAGCGCGAGCGGAACAAGCGCTACCGCAGGCGTCTCTTCGAGATCGCGTCCGAGTCCGGCGTCGAAGACGAGGAGAAGATCGAGCAGTTGCTCGAACTGGGCTGTGAGCGTCTCGGTGTCGAAGCCGGGCTCGTCACGAGGATCGACGAAGAGACCGGCCGGTACGAGATCGAACGAGCGACCGAGGGCGACGTCGTCACCGAAGGGGCGGTCACCGATCTCTCGAAGACGTTCTGTCGAAAGACAGTCACGTCCGGAGACCCGCTTGGAATCTTCAACGCCAGCGAAGAGGGGTTCGAGGACGATCCCGGCTACGTCGAATGGGGAATCTCCTGTTACCTCGGTTCGAAGCTCGTCGTCGACGACGAGCTCTACGGGACGCTGTGCTTCGTCGATCCGGAACCACGCGAGACACAGTTCACGCACGCCGAGATGGCGTTCGTCGATCTCATGGGGCGGTGGGTCAGCCATCTACTGGAGCGCCACCAGCGAGTCGAGGCGCTCGAACGCAACTCCTCGCTGCTCGACTCGCTGTTCGAACAGTTGCCGGTCTCGCTGTACGTCAAAGACGAGGATGGACGACACGTCCGCAAGTCCATTCCCGAGACGTACGAGGAATACCTCGACGACGAAGCGGCGTACGTCGGCAAGACCGATCCAGAGATCTACGGAGCTCACGGTAAGGAGAGCTACGCTGACGATATGCGGGTCATCGAATCCGGCGAGTCGATCCGACGGAAGACCGAGTACGATCCCGTCAACGAGGAGTGGCTGCTCACGTCGAAGGTGCCCTGGCGCAGCGAAGACGGCGAGATCCGCGGTCTCATCGGGATCACGCAGAACATCACTACCCGGAAAACGTACGAACGAAGACTCGAAGCGATCGTCGAGAACACGACCAACGCCATCTTCATCAAGGACCGCGACGGCGTCTACCAGTTCGCCAACGAGGCCACCGCCAGGGTCTTCGGACTGAGCCCGGACGAGATCATCGGCAGCGTCGACGAGGAACTGTTCGATCCCGATTCGATCGACCAGGTGCTCGAAGAGGATCGCCGCGTCCTGGAACACGGCGAGACGGTCTCCTCGGAGGTGGCGGTGACGATCGACGGCGAGGAGCGCGTGTATCTCAGCAACAGGTATCCCTACCGGGACGAGACCGGCGAGATCGTCGGTGTCATGGGGATCAGTCAGGACATCACCGAGCGCAAGGAGCGCGAACGGCAACTCCGGGAACGGGAACGAGAGCTATCGACGCTCATCGATAACGTACCGGGCATGGTCTATCGCTGTCGCAACGAGCCCGACTGGCCGTTCGATTTCGTCAGTGACGGCTGCCGGGAGCTCCTGGGCTACGATCCAGTTGACCTCGTCGACGGCGACGTGTCGTGGGACGAAGACGTGCTCCGGGACGACAATCAGGAACTGTGGGAGGCGGTCCAGCAGGCGATCGACGACGACGAGTCCTTCGAGGTCACGTACGAGGTCGAGACCGCTGATGGAGACCGGCGGTGCCTCTGGGAGCAGGGCACGCCTGTCTACGACGACGACGGCGATGTCGAGGCGATCGAAGGCGTCATCATCGACATTACCGAGCGCAAGCGACACGAACGGGAGTTGCGCGAGGCGAACGAACGGATCAACGCGGTGATCGAGGCTTCGCCGGACGCCATCATCGCGATCGATTCGGAGGGGGCCGTCGAACTGTGGAACCCCGCGGCAGAGGAACTGTTCGGCTGGACGGAGACCGAGGTGCTGGGTGAGCAACTCCCGTTCGTCCCCGACGACCAGACCGAGCAGTTCCTGTCGTTACGCGACCAACTACTAGCGGGCGAATCGATCCGTGCCGCCGAGACCGAACGGGTAACGAAGAGAGGCGAGCGGATCGACGTGAGTCTCTCGGCGGCACCGCTGCACGGGCCCGACGGATCGGTGTCTGGTATCATGGCCGTCATGGAAGACATCACCGAGCGCAAAGCACAGGAGCGACGGCTCCGCGAGCGCGAACGCGACCTCGAACGATACCGGGAGTTCACCGAGGAGATCCTCGACGCCGTCGACGACGTGTTCTACGTCCTCGACGCGGCTGGTCGGCTCGATCGCTGGAACAGCGCGTTGTCAGAGGTGACGGGCTACAGCGACGCCGAAATCGGGTCCATGCACGCGACGGATTTCTTCCCGGCCGAACACAGGGAGCGGATGGCCGACGCGATCGAATCCGTGCTGGAGACGGGCGAGACAATCATCGAGGCCCCGTACCTGACTAGCGACGGGCGGCGGGTCCCCCACGAGTTAGTCGCCGTCCGCATCGAGAACCCGGACGGTGAGACGGTCGTCGCCGGCATCGGACGTGACATCACCGAACGCAAGCGTCGCGAACGGGAACTCGAACGGACGACCGACCTGTTGAGCCGCGCCGAGCAGATGGCCGACATCGGCGGCTGGGCGACCACTATCGAAGACGGCGAACCTGCCGACTCCGAATGGACCGACAAGCAGTACGAACTGTTCGGGCTCGACCAGAGCGAGGGCCCACTGACCGAAGGCATCTTCGAGTATTTCCATCCAGAGGACCGAGCCCGACACCGCGAGGCGCTCGAACGGGCGATGGACCTCGGCGTCGGCTGGGACCAGGAACTGCGACTGGTCCTCGACGACGGGACCGAGCGATGGGTCCACAACATCGGCGAGCCGGTGATCGACGAAGACGGCGACGTCGTCGAGTTACGGGGCTCGATGCAGGACATCACCGAGCAGAAGGAGCGCGAACTGGCCCTCGAATCGCTCCACGAATCCACGCGAGGGCTTCTCACCACTGGGACGGTGGACGACGCGACGGCCTTGATCGTCGATACGGCCGACAGTGTCCTCGACTTCGAAGCGACGGGGATCTTCCTGTACGACGAAGCGACGAACCTGCTCGAACCGTCGTCGCTGTCCGACAGCTTCGAGCGCTACTGTGACGGCGAGCCGGAGGGAGTTGGCCCCGGAACGGAGTCGGTCCTCTGGCACTCCTACGTCACCGAAACCCACAGCGTCGTCGACGGCGGCGAGGCCGATGGCGACCTGTTTGCCGGTGACGTGGGTTCCCGAATCGTCGTGCCGATCGGGAGTCACGGTGTCTTCGTCGCAGCCAACGACGCTGGGGATGTCGAAGACGTCGATCGGCGGCTCGTCGAGACGCTGGTCGCGACGGCGGAAGCGGCGCTGGATCGCCTCGCGAGCGAAGCCCGCCTCCGGGAACGCGACGCCGAGATCGCGGAACAGAACGAGCGACTCAGACGCCAGGTACGAATCAACGAGACGATCCGGTCGGTCCACCAGTCGCTCATCGGTGCGACGAGCCAGTCCGAACTCGAGGCGGACGTGTGCGAGCGGCTGATCGACGGTGACGACGTGGCCTTCGCCTGGATCGGCGGGCTAGACCCGGCCGGTGACCGCGTCGAACCGCGCGCCTGGGCCGGCGACGATCAGTACCTCGACGCGGTGTCGCTCGCTCGCGAGGGCGGTGGCCCCGAACCCGCAGTCGAGACCGCCAGCACCGGCGAGCCGACCGTCGTCGAAAACGTCGCACAGGACGTCCAGCGGGAGGACTGGCGACGGTCGGCGCTGGCCTCGTCGTTGCAGTCTGTGTGTGCTGTCCCGATCGCGCTCGACGAGTACCGGTACGGGGTGCTGGCCGTGTACGCAACTGAGCCGAACGCTTTCGGGGATCTGGAAACCAGCGTGTTCGACGAACTGGGTCGAAGCATCGCGAACGCACTCACGAGCATCACGACGAAACAGGCGCTGCACTCGGACACGCACCGGTCGCTGACACTCCACGTGACTGACGCCGACGACCTGCTCACGACGATTGCGCGAGCCACTGACAGTACGGTCGCTTACGAGGGGCTCGGAACCCGGTCGGACGACGAGACACGTCTGTTCGTCCGAACCAGCGGCGTCGACCCGTCGACGGTTTCGAACGCCCTCGACGATCGGCACTCGGTTCGCAGCCACCAGCTCGTCAGTGAACACGAGGACGAACTCGTCTTCGAGGTGACGGTCAGTGGCGACACGATCGTCTCCCAGATCGTCCGCCACGGCGGTCGACCGCAGTCGATCGAGGCCGACCCGGACGGAATGGACATCGAAGTCGACCTGCCGGTCGCCACGGACGTGCGTGCGTTCGTCGAGATGCTCGGCGAAAGTGCAACGGTCGAGTTGCGCAGTCATCGTGAACGCACGCGACCGCTCCAGACCACGCGGGGTGTCGTCGAGACGATCCTCGACGAACTGACCGAGCGACAGGTGGAGGTCCTCAGGACGGCCTACCGCGCGGGCTTCTTCGAGTGGCCCCGCGACTCGACCGGTGAGGAACTCGCGGCGATGCTCGACGTCTCCCAGCCGACGGTGAACCGCCACCTCAGACTGGGACAGCAACGGATCATGCGACAGCTGTTCGATCTCGACTCGTCACCGGAGTGATCGCCGCGGCCACGACTCGTACGGACCGACGTCTGCCTTTCCCAGACCACCGCACGCAGTCGTGCGGTCAACGTGGCAAGTAGCGACAGTTAACCGTCTCACTGGATTGCAGGTTGGCGCTTGACTGTGACCACGCGTTTTTATCGTCGCCGCCCCAAGCGTGGGTGTGTCCTGGTTCAGTCGCAATCGTCACTGGCTGCTGCTCGCCCTGGTCGCGGTCACGACGGTGCTGGTCGGGGGGACCGTGGTCGTCGGCCTGCTGTCGGTCCTGGCGGCCCTCGCCGGCGGTGCCGGACTCGGGGCCGCCCTCGGGAACGCGGCGCTGGTCCTGTTGATCGCCGCCCTCCTCACGGCCGCAGATCTGGCGTTCGCGATGGCCTTCCTCGTCACCGTGGCCCGCCGCGTGTCGCTCCCCGCTCCGCCGGAGAGTGAGCGAATCGCGAACGGGTTCGAGCGGGTCGAGAACGTGATCCCGCCGGTCGCTCGACTCGGCCTCTCGGAGACGTTCGCCGTCTCGACGGAGACGAAGCGCGAGCGACTCAAACAGCGCTACGTCGACGACGAGATCACGCAGGTAGAGTACGAACAGCAACTCCGAGCGCTGCTGGCGGCGGAAGGCGACGACTCGATCACGGACGTAGACGAACTCGACGCCGATCTGGCGGCGGGCCGTCCATCCCGGACGGAGGAGTCGGCGAGCAACTCGCCGGCAGATCCGGGCGAGATAGCGGATATCGACGCCGAACGCGAGTACAGTTGATCTTTGTGAGCCACGCTGTTTTATAGTTCAGGCCGCCGTCCGTCGAGGTATGACCGACGATCTCACCGTTCTCCGTCTCGACATCGATTCGGCGGCGATGCGGACCCTGCTCGAAGCGATACCCGGCGTCGAGCCCGCCGATTTCGCCGACGCATTCGACGAGGCGGACGACGACGAAACGCGTGGGACAGCCACCGAGCGGACGAGCGCCCCGTCGGCCAGTCGATCCGGGCCGCGAGTCGGCGAGACGCCACCGCCGGGCGCAGGCGATCAGGTCCGCGAGCCTGACGAGACGGACGGGGAAGGGGAGGAAGACGGTCGCCGACGGACGCTGCTACTGGCGGGTGTCGGCGCGACGGTGCTGGCCGTCCTCGCCGGTGTGGCTGCCCTCCTCTATCGCCGGCGGTCGGCGGACGGTAACGAGGTCCCGATCCCCGACGTGGGCAGCCTCCTCGACGGTGACGAACAGGCATCACCTGCTCACGAGGGTATCCGTGACGACGAGCAGATCGACGACGATCGAATCTCCGCCGACGAGCGAGCGGCGTCGACGATCGACGCCGCACCGTTCGTCGGGATGGGAGCCCTCGCCGCGAGCGCTGTCGTCGCGCGGTACGTCCGGTCCGACGACGGATCGAACGAGCGGCCCTGACTCGACGGCCCGAGCGAGCAGCAAGACTCGAACGGCTCGAGACTGTGTCGACTGTGTCACTACTGATGGGTCGGTAACCGCCAGTCTAAAGCGCGCGCACTTGATTTGGTCTGGCATGGAGTTCCACGAGGCGGCGAACTTCCTCTTCGATCTCCGCCGGTTCGCGCTGCGGCCGGGTACCGACGCCACCCGGTCGCTGCTGGACCATCTGGACGATCCCCACGACTCACTCGATTGTATCCAGATCGCCGGGTCGAACGGGAAGGGCAGCACCGCACGCATGGTCGAGCGGACCCTTCGGGAGGCGGGGCTGGACGTTGGTCTGTACACCTCGCCGCATCTGAACGACGTTCGTGAACGCATCCGCGTCAACGGCCGGAAGATCACCGAATCGGCGATCGTCGAGTTCGTCGAGTCGGTCGAACCGTACGTCACCGACCGCGCGGCCGACGGCACCTCGCCGACGCTGTTCGAGACGCTGACGGCACTGGCCTACTGGGAGTTCGAACGCCAGTCCGTCGACGTGGCCGTCGTCGAGGTCGGTATCGGCGGGAAACTCGACGCCACCAGCGTCGTCGATCCGGTCGCCAGCGCCGTGACGACGGTGACGCTGGAACACACCGAGATTCTGGGCGACACGATCGAGGAGATCGCCCGCGACAAGGCCCACGTTGCGCCCGCGGACCGACCGATCGTCACCGGCGCAACTGGTGACGCGCTCGATGCGGTGCGGGAGGTCGCCGGCGAGGTGGTGACCGTCGGCGGCGGAACTGACAGCGATATCGGCGTCGAGTATCTGGGTCGCGAGGGGCTGGAAGGCGGGATCGATCTCGACGGCGACGACTGGGGCGTCGAGACGAACCTCCCGCTGCTCGGCTCACATCAGGCCGCCAACGCCGGCATCGCGGCGACGCTGTGCCGGCAGGTCGCCGACGTGGACGAGGGGACGCTCGCCCGCGGCCTGCGCAACGCCCACTGGCCCGGCCGGTTCGAGATCATGGGACAGGAACCGCTGGTCGTGCTGGACGGCGCGCACAACCCAGGCGGCGTCGCTCGCGTCGTCGAGACGCTCCAGGAGTTCGACTCCGACGACCTCCACGTCGTCGCCGGTGCGATGGTGGACAAGGATCTGCGATCGATCGCCGCCGAGCTGGAGGGAGCCGACCACGTCGTCGCCTGTCAGCCAGACCGGGACCGCGCCGAGGACGAGCAGGTCGTCGCCACCGCGTTCGAGGACGAGACCGACGCGACGGTCGAGACGAAGAGCGACGTGGCCGGCGCGTTCGATCTGGCGCTGGAGGCGGCCGACGCGGGCGACTGCGTGCTCGTCACGGGCTCGCTCTACGCCGTCGCCGAGGCCCGCCAGCGCTGGATTCGACCGACGATCCCCAAGCGTGCCGACTCGATCGAGGCAGCCCGCGAGACGATCGAAGGAACACACGTCACCGACGCCGGCGCGTGGCGTATGCGGGGCAAGGCCGTCCACCGCCTGCTCAAGACCCGCGTCCAGCCTCGCCAGGCCCAGTACCTCAAGGAGGAACTGCTCTCCGTGGGCGGCGAGTGTGCCATCTCCGGCCTGAACGATCAGGACGAGGAGATGCTGGACGTCCTCCTGATGGGGACGATGGCCCAGTTCAAGCGCCTGACCGAGAAACTTCAGGGCCAGCCCTACGGACTGGCGTCGCTGGCCGACGAACTCCGGGGGGCGCTCGACATCCAGCAACCAGAAACTGGCCGCGAACAGCCCTGGGACGACGGCACCGCTGTCATGGGTATCCTGAATATCACACCGGACTCCTTCCACGACGGCGGCGAGTACGACGCTATCGACGACGCCGTTGCCCGCGCGGAGGCCATGGCCGAGGCCGGCGTCGACATTCTCGACGTGGGCGGGGAGTCGACCCGCCCCGGCGCGGATGTGATCCCGGCCGAAGCCGAGATCGACCGCGTCGTCCCAGTGATCGAACGACTGGCCGATCTCGACGCCGCTGTCGCCGTCGACACGCGAAAAGCGCCCGTCGCCCGCGCCGCACTCGATGCGGGGGCCGACATCCTCAACGACGTGTCCGGGCTGGAGGACCCGGAGATGCGCCTCGTCGCCGCAGACTACGACGTGCCCGTCGTGGTGATGCACAGCATCGAGACGCCGGTCGATCCGGACACCGATATCGACTACGACGACGTGGTCGAGGACTGCATCGATCAGTTGACCGAGCGCGTTCTGCTGGCCGAGAAGGCGGGCCTCGACCGCGAGCAGATCATCGTCGACCCGGGGCTGGGCTTCGGGAAGTCCGCAGCCGAGAGCTTCGAACTGCTGGGCCGCATCGAGGAGTTCGAGTCTCTCGGCTGCCCGATTCTGGTGGGCCACTCCCACAAGTCGATGTTCGAACTCGTCGGCGGCGACGCGGGCGACTGTCTCGATGCCACCATCGCCGGCACGACGCTGGCCGCCGAACGGGGGGCCGACATCGTCCGCGTCCACGACGTGCCCGAGGCCGTCCGCGCGGTGAACGTCGTCGAAGCGGCTGACGATCCCGGGCGGTTCGACGACGAGAACTGAACGAACGGCTGCGGTGGCGCGCGCTCGCTCGCGCCCTCGTGGCGCGACCACATTGTGCGAGGGATGAGGAGCGCAGCGAAGCGAGCACCGCAGTCGGTTGGGGAGGCGTGTGGTCGTGGTGCTGTGCGGTTCGGCCCTGGTAGATGAACGGGCGAGACGCGCCTCGCGGGTGGTGCGCGGGCGACTATCCGAGTGAACGGAGTGAGCGAGGATATCCCGCATGGTTCGAGAGACGCCGACGGCGTCTCTCGTCATCACGAGAGAGCTCTGCTCTCTCGGACGACAGCAACCGTGAGCGGGTCGAGGGCGTTCAGTTCGAGGTGCCCGGTTTGACCACTGGTGAGCGGGTTGAGGGCGTCCAGCTCGTCGTGTTCACCCCGAGTTATCATCCAGCTCTGTTTCCACGACGTACCCCCACCGCTCCATCCCGTTGTCCTCGTAAAAAGACAGTCCGTCGTCGTTGTCCAGCACGTTCGCCAGCGCGACGTACTCACACTCCCGCTCTCGGGCCCAGTTCTCGATCCAGTCCAGCAGTTCTGCTCCGTACCCGTTGCCTCGCAGTTCCCCCTCCACCACGAGGTCGTGAATCCAGGCGTGACGGCGGTGGTGGAGGACGCGCTGGATCGAGATGCCTGCCACCGCCACGAGCGTTCCCCCAGCGTCGCCGTCGCTGGCGTCCACGTCGGCGTACAGCCCGAACGCCCGATACCCCTCCTCGTCGCGAAACCCGCGGACGAAGGACTTGTCCTCGTGGGACCACAGCTGGTGGAGGATTGCTACTGCTTCGTCCCACTGCTCGTCGGTCGTCAGTTCGTCGACGCGCATACAGTCGGCGAAGACACCTGACGCCAAGAGTGCTGTCCCAGCACGGTCGACACAGAGCACACAGTGGGTGTGATACACTCTCACGAGCGACCACAAAAGGTATTCCGCCGCGACGGGCTGTGAGCGTATGGACCAGCGCGACGTGGTGCGCGATGGGTACGACGAGATCGCCGACGCGTACGACGATCACCGGACCGAGGAGACCCACGTGGGCTTCGAGTCTCCGATCACGGACCGCTTTTTCGACGCGCTCGACGAGGGCAGTCGCGTCCTCGATGCGGGGTGTGGCGGTGGCCGGCCTGTCCTGCAGCGGCTGGATCGAGCGCACGATACCGTCGGGCTGGACATCTCGACCCGCCAGCTCGAACTGTCGCGCGAGCGGGTCCCAACCGCGAGTCTCGCGCAGGGAGACCTCGCGCGATTGCCGTTCGGAGACGACAGTTTCGACGCCCTCGTCTCGTTCTACGCGATCATTCACGTCCCGAAGGACGAACACGAGCAGGTACTCGCGGAGTTCGAGCGTGTTCTCCGTCCCGGCGGCGAACTGCTGTCTCGATGGGCGCGATCGAGGGGTGGGAGGGCACCAACGACGACTGGCTCGACACCGGGACGGCGATGGAGTGGAGTTACTACGGACCCAAGCAGAGCCGCGAAATAGTCGAGGCAGCCGGCTTCGACGTGCTCGACGAGCGCGTACCCGAGGTCGAATCGGACGGCTTCAGTCTCTTCTGGGCGCAGACGTAGACGCGTATTGTGAACACGACCCACGGGAACCCAAAACCCTTTTCGAGCCATTTTGAACACCGGGTATGACGCAGCGCGACGTAGTGCGTGAGGGGTACGACGAGATCGCAGAGACCTACGACGAGGAGCGAACAGCGGAGGGTCCCGAGCGTGACATCGCCGAGCAGTTCGCCGCCGACGTGACCGAACGAATCGGTGGGTCCGGCCGGCTCTTCGACGCTGGCTGTGGCGCTGGCCGACCCGTCCTCGAAACGCTCGACGAGAGTCACGACGTGGTCGGGCTGGACATCTCGACCCGCCAGCTTGACAACGCCCGCCAGCGCGTCCCCGACGCGGGGCTGACCCAGGGCGATCTCGCGAATCTCCCGTTCCGAAGCGATACCTTCGACGGTATCGCCTCGTATCACGCGATCATCCACGTCCCGAAGGACGAGCACGCCGCGGTGCTCGACGAGTTCCATCGCGTCTTGCGTCCCGACGGCAACCTGCTGGTCGTGATGGGAGACAGCGCGTGGGAAGGCGAGAACGACGACTGGCTCGACGCGGACACACGCATGGCATGGAGCTTCTTCGGGAAAGAGAAAAATCGCGAACTCGTCACCGACGCCGGCTTCGAGATTCTCGACGAGTGGGTGCTGGAGGACGAACTCGGCGGGACGTTCGCCATCTTCCGGGCCACGGTCTGAACGTTTCCTGGCTGTCTCGGGTGTGACTGGATGCCTTCGAGTCGGTCGCTAGGAATCCATGTTTCTGAGTCTATCGTCCACGCCGACCACTGACCGCCCTCGAACCGCTCGCTAGGAGTCACTATTTCTGCCCCCATCTTCCACGCCGACCACTGAACGCCCTCGAACCGCTCGCTAGGAGTCACTATTTCTGACTCTATCGTCCACGCCGACCACTGACCGCCCTCGAACCGCTCGCGGGATCTGTGCCGGATATTCTCCCTGCGGTCGAATAGTGCCGGCGCAGATTCCGCGACCGCCTCTCGCCCGTTCATTCCGCCAGGACCGCACCGCACCACAGCCACACGCCTCCCCAGCCGATTCCTTCGCTCGCAGTGCTCGCTCAGTCATCCCTCGCACAGTATCGTCGCGCCACGAGGGCGCGACAGCGCGCGCCACAGCGTTGAAAAGAATGATTGCGCCTATTCTACGCCGTCTTCGTCGGCTTCGCTCTCCCCGCTCTCGGGTTCAGCCACCGCTTCCGCGTCTCGTTCGGTCACTTTGATACCCTTCGAGGCGAGGTGGCGCATCTGCTGGCGGACGAAGTCCTCTTCTTCGGTCCCGCGGGTCGCAAGAATGTACAGCATCGCATCGCCAACGGGCCGCATCGTCCGGCCGGCCCGCTGTGCGCCCTGCCGTCTGGAGCCGCCAAGTCCCGAGGCGACGATCGCCAGTTCCGCGTCGGGGAGGTCGATCCCCTCGTCGCCGACGCGGGAGACCACGAGCGTGTCCCGTTGCCCACGGCGGAACTCGTCGAACAGCGTCTCGCGGCGGGCGTGGCGCGTCTCGCCGCTGATGAAGGGCGCATCCAGTTCGGCCGAGATCGCCTCGCCCTGATCGAGGTACTCGACGAACACGAGCGCCTTGGCGTGGGGGTGCTCGGTCAGCAGGTGGCGGATTTCGTCGATCTTCGCGGGGTTGGTGGCGGCGGTCTGGCGGCGGCCGTGACCCACTGCCGAGACGTACTCGTCGGCGATCTCGCCGTCGCTCCAGGGCACCTGTCGGATCTGGACCTCGGGCTCTTGGACGAAGCCAGCGTCGAACAGCGCCGACCAGTCGGTGCCGATCGGTGGGCCGACGAGCGTGAAGATCTCCTCTTCCTTGTCGTCCTCGCGGACGGGTGTCGCCGTCAGTCCCAGCCGATGCTTGCTCTGGAGTCGCGTCGACCGCCGGGCCACGTCGGCGGGAATGTGCTGGACCTCGTCGTAGACGATCAGCCCCCAGCGCCGTTCGTCGAACAGTTTGCGGTGGCGGTCCATCCCCGCGGTGCGGTAGGTCGCGATCGTTACCGGGCGTATGGCCTTCTCGCCGCCGTGGTACTCGCCGATCTGGGACTCGTCGAGGTCGGTGTGCAAGAGGAGTTCGTCGCGCCACTGGCTCGCCAGTTCCCGCGACGGCACCAGAATCAGTGTTTCGCCGCCCACGGCGTCGATGACGCCCATCGTCGCCACGGTCTTGCCCGACCCGGGCGGGCCGACGAACACGCCAGAGCCCTGCTCCTGGAAGCGCTGGACCCAGTCGGCCTGGTAGTCTCTGAGGGGCAACTGGAGTTCCACCGACAGAGCGTCGCCCTCGTCCAGTTCGCGGTCGTCGCGGACGGGGTAGCCCGCGTCGTACAGCGTCCGCTTGAGCTGTGCGGTCTTGTCCTCGTTGACCCACGCCTCCGAATCGGAGATCGGGGCGCGCAACACGTCGTCGTCGAGTTTCTGCCGGGCGACGTTCCCCATCAGGTCGTCGCTCTCGGCCTCCAGCACCGTGTAGCCGTCCTCGTGGGTGACGAGACGGAACTTCCGGGCCCGTTCCCACTGCCCGCGGACCCACTCTTCGAGATCGGGCGAGCGCTCTCCGAACACGTCCCGCATCGTCGCCAGCAGATCGTCCAACGACTCGTAGGGGGCCTGCCACACGTCTTCCTCGCGGATCTCGTAGATCGCCCCGCCCGCCCGGTTCGTATCGACGAGGCGGGCGAACTGCGAGAGTTGGGCGCGGGTGAACTGGTCGGCGTGCTCGACGACGACCTCGTGGCGGTCGGGGAAGACGATCACGCGCTCGCGGTCCGTGACGGCGTCGAGATCCGGCGGGTAGAAGACGGCCTCGACCTCGGTCACGTCCTGTCGTTCGATTTCCTCGTCCTCGGCCAGTCGCTCCAGCGCCTCGCGGGCCGCGTCGGCCGACAGATCTGTCTTGCGGGCCAGTTCCGGTGGCGTCAGGTGGGGCTTGCCGACGGCGTCGATGGCGTCGTACACGTCGCCGACGGTCACCGCGTCCGAATCCGCCACGGGGGCGTCGTCGCTGTCGTCCTCGGTGGTCACTGGCAGTCCGTATCGGCCCGACGAGTAAACGCCTTGCGTCACTCCTCGGCTCTCTCGCGGAGTCGACGGAGCGACCCGTGAGAGAGCCCGGACCACCGCAGTTCGAGCAGGAGCCACGTCACGAGGGCGAGCGCGAGCGCTCCGAGAGCAGGGAGGTCGTCGACCATCATCCACCCGGGCGCGACGTAGAGGATGCCGTTGACGACGGGGCCGGTGACGAAGGCCACCACCCAGTCGACCCCGGTCGTTCGACCGGACCCGTCGGTCGTAGTGTCGGCCAGTGAGCCGTCCTCGATCGAGGCCTTGCTCTGTCCGGTCGTGCTTTCGTCACCGGTGCCGAGCCGCTCGGCCTCGTAGGGCGTCTCGATGGGAACCTGCCAGACGATTCGGTCGTGTTCGTCAAGTTCGAGGACTCTGTCGCCCTGCGAGTCTGTCACGAGGGTGTGGCCGCCGGGCAGCCGATCGGCGTCACGTGGCCACCGGAGGTCGTCGTCCCGCCACGTCCAGCTCCGTCGCCACTGGCCGTCGTCGCGTTGATACTCGACGACGCGGTTGTTCTCGGAATCGGCGACGACGACCGCCGGGCCGCCGCGCTCGGCCGGGACGTAATCGGGGTTGTGCTGTTCGTAGAGGATTCCGTAGGCGTCCTCGGCACCCAGTGTCCACTCCCGCTGGAGGTCGCCGTCCGGCCCGAGAAAGACAACCCGATCGTGGTTCCGGAGACTGACCATCACCCGACCGTCGGCGAGCGGTTCCACGTCGTTGACGTGGGTCCAGTCGCCGGGCTGGCCGCCGCTGTCGGTGGAGAGATCCGTCGCGGCTCGCCACTCCCACTCGACCCCTCCGGAAGTCGTGTTCAACACGAAGACGCGGTCCGCGGCGATGTCGGCGACGAGGAGGCGATCATCGCCGACGCGATCTACATCGTGCCAGATATCCCACTCCGTTACAGCGGTGTGGAGTCGCTCGGTCTCGCTCGTCGTGAGGTTCGCCCGCTCGACGGCGACTTCGGCACAACCGTCCTCGAAGGAGTCGTTCGACCGCGTCCGGAGACGTTCGGGGCAGGGGTCGTACCGGCTTCCGGCGACGTACAGCACTGTTCGCGAGCCGGGTGGATCCGGATCAACGTCGAAGTAGTTGCCGTACGTGTCGTTGTAATACAGGGTTCGGCCGTCAGGGGTGAAGGCGGCGATCGCCGCCCGGCCGTCGTTGCCGCCCGGCGGATCGGTCGTCACGACGGTCACGTTGTCGCTAGGCGAGACGACCTGATCGCGCTCCGAGAGCGGTTCGGACGTCTGATTCGCCGCCTCGGCCACGGCGTTCGACGGAGCGTGCGCCCAACTCGACAGGAGCGCCCCGGTGGCGACCACGACGACGACCACGATGACCACCCGGAGGGCAGTCCGACGATTCACGCTGCGCATACGTCGGCAAACGAGAACTGGTCAAAAGGCGCATCGATATGCTACCGATCGGGCGGGACGCGGTCGCACCCCAGAACACTCGCCGTCCGCCCCCAATCGATCACAGCACGCCGTGGGCCTCGATCAGCGACTCGTAGCGATCGAGATACTGTTGTCGGACGGCGTCGTGATCGAACTCGGCCAGTGACTCGTCGAGGGTTTCGTGATCGAACGACCCCGCTTCGACGATTGCGTCGGCCATCTGCTGGGTACTGGTGACGCGGAAACTCCGTTCGCGGTGTTCGATCAGTTCGTGGGCGCTCGATCGGGCCTGGTACTCGACGATCCCGATGCAGCCACAGGCCAGCGCCCACAGCAGTTCCGTCGCGAAGTACTCCCGGTAGGCCGTCTGGACGAAGACGTGTGCGCCGCGGTAGATGCTGATGCGCTCCTCGCGGTCACAGGCACCGACGAACTCGACGCGGTCGTCGATCCGGAGGTCGCTGGCCTGTCGCTCGTAGTCCTCGCGGTGGGGCCCGTCACCGACGATCTTGGCCGACCAGTCTTTGGTTCGCAGTTCGGCCAGTCCGAGCAGGAGGCTCTCGACGTTGGCGCTCTCGTCGAGCGGATGGGCGAAGGCCACGTCGACGGTATCGGCCGGGTCGGTCTCGCGGATCGCTGCCATGTCGATGCTCTCGGGAATGATCGTCGTTCGATCACCGCTGGCCCCGTGCTCGCGGACGGTCGTGCGGACCAGTTCCGAGGGCGTGACGACGCAGTCGGGGCTCCTGGCGGCCCGATCGACCAGTCGCGCGCCCTCGATGGCCTCGTCGCCGAACCAGTCGACGACCACCGGCGCGCGGGTGATCGTCCCCCCGACGCCCGCCCCGACCACGCCACAGGGCGGGCGCGGGCTGGCGTGGATCACGTCCGGAGGGTAGCGGGCGAGGCGAACGGGGAGACGAGCGGCGAAGACGGCGGGGTTGGGACTGGCTGTGACGGCCCTGTAGGTCACGTCGTCGGGTTCGAAGGTGCGCTGGTCGCTGTCCCACCAGCGGGCACAGTAGATCGACACGTCGTGGCCCGCGTCGGCCAGCTGGCTGGCCACGCGTTCTAGCCGACGTGCCCCCTCGGTGTCCCGGAGATGGGTCGTCTCCATCGCGACGAACGCCACGCGCATACGGAGGGGTCAACGTGCCCCGTAAAAAAGCCACTCGTTGCCACCCTCTCGGCCGATCGGTCTGCTGGATGACCGTTTCTGTCGTTCAGAAGATATTTGTTCCGCCCTCGTGGCACGGCACGTATGGCCCCGCGCACGCCACTCCTCCGCCCGGACAGATACTTCGCCAACCGAGAGCCGGACCTCGCCCGCGGGCTCGCCGTCGCCGCGATCGTGACGCTCGCTGCGATCGTCCTGATCGCCGGCCTCGGGGCAGTGTTCACGGCGAAGATCGACGGGACAGTGCTGGTCGACAACCCCGAACGACCGCCCGACATGTTCTGTGACGGCGGGATGAACGAGACCTTCGAGGAGACGAACGCCTCGTTCGACTGCAGCGCACCCGCCGAGATCGAGCGCGACGTCGATCGGATCCTCGATCGGGCGCTCGGCGAGTTCTACGGCCTGATGGCGATCGGGATGCCGATCGTTCTACTGATCGCTGCCGGGTTACTTCACGCCGGGACCGCGCTGGTAAACGGTGACGGAAGTTTCGGCAAGACGCTGTCGGTCACCGCGTGGGGCTTCGCCCCGACGGTCGTGACACTCCCGATCGGACTCCTGGCGCTCTGGCTGTTGATGGACCCGGTCACGATCACGCCCGGCACCGACCCCGCTGCCATCGAAGCGGCGATCCTGGGAACTATCCAGCCGTGGCTCCCCGCCGCACTCGCTCTGAATCTCGCCACCTCGGTCTGGGGGGTCGCGATCTGGACGTTCGGCCTGGAACGGGGGCGATCGGTCACGCGCGCCCAGGCCGTCGCCGTCGCCGCCGTCGTGATGGGGCTGCTCGCCGTCGGTGGACTGCTCTGATACTGCTGGCTGTCTGAGCGCTACGTTGGACGCGCCAGCGCCCGCCGCTCACGATCGGTGTCGCAGCCGGTGCCATTATTATCGAGACACCGTAAGGATAGTCCAGTTATGGATGGCGAGCTCGAAGACGTGGTGATCGTCGGTGGTGGGGACATCGGGTTGCTGACGGCGCTCTCGGTGCAGAAACTGAATCCGAAACTGGACGTGACCGTCGTCGACGACTTCGATCACGACCCGCCACAGGTGGGCAAGAGCACGTTCAAGAAGATCCAGAACATCCTCCACGGGACGCTGGATATCGACGAACGCCGCTTCATCGGCGAAGTCAGACCGGTCTGGAAGGGGGCGCTGTACTTCCGGGACTGGTGTGACTGTCCGGCGTTCCACTACCCCTTCGATCCCGAGGACAAGTACCCCGAACGAGACACGGCAGACGCGATCGAGTACTACTACCACCACTACGTGAACCTGTACGACAGCCCCGACCACCTGACGAAGGGGGAGGCGATCGTCGACAAGGAGAAGTCGCCGTGGCACTTCGACGCCGCCGGCAACCTCGACCGCTACGAGAAGGTGGCCTACCACCTCAATCTCAAGCGCTTCGCTTCCTTCTTGCGGGACGTCTGTCGGGAGCGAGACGTTACACTCGTCGACGACGAGATTACGGCGGTCGAGACGACCGGCGATCACATCGACCGGATCCGTAGCGACACCCGCTCCTACGACGCCGACCTCTACGTCGACGCGACGGGCTTTACGCGTGTGCTCCGCCGGGAACAGGACGGCGCGACCTTCCGCGACTTCAACTTCCCGCTCGATTCGGCGTTCAACGTCCGTATCGACCGGAACCTCTCGGAAGTGCTGCCCGCGACGGCGGTCGACTCGGGCGACCACGGCTGGTTCTGGCAGATCGACACCTACGACAACCGCGATCTGGGCTACGTCTACAGTTCGGGCCACGTCGACGACGAGACCGCCATGGACGAGTTCCTCGACCACGTCGAGGCGGTCGCGCCACAGAGCAATCCCCACCCCGACGTGTCGCCCGACGACGTGGCGAAGTACGAGTTCGATTCGGGCTACTTCGAGCGGTCCTGGATCGAGAACTGCATCGCCATCGGGAACGCTCAGGGCTTCGTCGAACCGCTCCAGTCGACCGGTCTGACCGGCAACGCGACCGCCGCGACCCAGCTGGCCAACATGCTCTCGGTCCACGGCGGTATCGCCGACGACGACGTTCGCGAGCAGTACAACACCTGGGTTCGGCGGGTGTGGGAGTCGATCTACGACTTCATCGCGATCCACTACCGCTACGCCACCGGCGACACGGAGTTCTGGCACGACATCGCCACCAAGGAGTTCAGTCCGCGCGTCGACGACATCGTCGAGCAGTTCGACCGCAACGGCCTCGACCGGGAGGTCGTCCCGCTGGCCGACGACACCGACCTGCTGGAGCTGTCGATCTTCTTCCTGCCCGATTTCTACACGATGATGCGCAACCTCGGTGCGGATTCGGTCTTCTACGAGACCACCGACATCGACGTGAGCGACGACGTGGTGGCGGAACGCGACCAGTACTACGAGCAGATCGACGCCGAGGTCGACGACTACCTGACGACCGAAGAGCTGTACACGGGCGTCCTGGACTTCTGATCGCCCGTCGGCTCGCCAAACCGTTATACTCGCCGGCGACGTTTCCCAGGGCGTGTACGATCTCGAACGCTATCTCAACGTCAGATCCGCGACCGGGGCGACCCTGGGACCCGAGGGACAGGTCGCGTTCCGGATGGACACGACGGGCACCTTCCAGGTGTGGGGCATCGACGAGCCCGGCGGTTGGCCCGAGCAGCGCACGTTCTACGAGGACTCGGTCTCGTTTGCTTCCTACTCGCCCGAGCGCCCCGAGCTGATCTTCGGGAAGGACGAGGGGGGCAACGAGCGGCTGCAACTGTTCCGTCTCGATTCGGACGGCCAGATCACTGCCCTCACTGACCACCCGGAGAGCAAGCACCGCTGGGGCGGCTGGAGTCGCGACGGCGAGCGGTTCGCCTTCGCCTCGAACCGCCGGGACGAGGAGGTCTTCGACGTGTACCTGCAGGGCCGGGACGACGACGAGGCCCAACTGATCCACGAGGGCGACGGCTGGCTCTCCGTGGGCGGGTGGTCACCCGACGACGACAGACTGCTCGTCAGCGAGGCCCACTCGAACTTCGATCAGGACGTGTACGTCCTCGACATCGAGTCGGGCGAGATGGATCACCTCACGCCCCACGAGGGCGACGTGCGCTACGGGAGCGCACAGTGGGCACCAGACGGAGATGGGATCTACCTGGTGACCGACGACGGGGCGGACCTGCGGTGGCTCGCCCGACTGGACCTCGACGGATCCCTCCACGAGGTCCGATCCGACGACGAGTGGAACATCGACGGGGTGGCCATCGACGTCAACACCGGCCGGCTGGTGTACTCCCGGAACGTCGACGGCTACACCGAACTCACGGTGGGAGAACTGACCGACGAGACCACCATCGACGAGTTCCCGACGCCAGATCTGCCGGGCGGACTGGCCGGCGGCGTCTCGTGGGGGCCCGACGCCGAGCAGTTCGCGATCACCGTCACCGGTCGCACCGTGAACACGAACGTCTACATCGTCGAGACCGAGACCGGCGAGGCGACGCGCTGGACCCACGCAGCGACTGCTGGCATCCCGGAGTCGACGTTCGTCGAACCCGATCTGGTTCACTTCGAGAGCTTCGACGGCCGAGAGATTCCCGCGTACTTCTCGCTCCCACCGGCAGACGCACGGGACGAGGGCGGCGTGCCGGTGATCGTCGATATCCATGGCGGTCCCGAGAGCCAGCGCCGCCCCTCTTTCTCGGGGCTGACCCAGTACTTCTGCTCGCGTGGCTACGCAGTCTTCGAGCCAAACGTCCGGGGCTCGACCGGGTACGGGACGAGCTACATGCGCCTCGACGACGTTGCGAACCGGATGGACAGCGTGAAAGACCTGCGAGCGGGCGTCGACTGGCTCCGGGGGAACCCGGCGGTCGACCCGGAGCGACTCGTCGCGATGGGGGGCTCTTACGGCGGATTCATGGTGCTCTCGGCGATGACGGAGTACCCGGACCTGTGGGCCGCGGGCGTCGACGTGGTCGGGATCGCTAACTTCGTCACCTTCCTCGAGAACACCGGCTCGTGGCGGCGTTCCCTTCGCGAGGCGGAGTACGGCTCGCTCGACGAGGACCGCGAGTTCCTCGAATCCATCTCGCCGATCAACAGCGCCGACCGCATCGACGCGCCGCTGTTCGTCCTCCACGGCGAGAACGACCCCCGTGTGCCGGTCGGCGAGGCCGAACAGATCGTCGAGGAGGTCCAAGCCCAGGGCGTCCCGGTCGAACTGCTCGTCTTCGAGGACGAAGGGCACGGGATCAGCAAGCGGGAGAACCGTATCGAGGCCTACACCCGCGTCGTCGACTTCCTCGACGAGCACGTCTAGGTATTCTCTGAACCTGAAACGACTGGTTGCTTTTATTGGAGAAGCCGACGAGTAGGGAGTATGAAACCGGCGGGTGGGTCTCGCGACGTGATCGGTGAGGGGATCGACTCGCTCCAGCGGCATCACGGTCCCTTCCCGGTGAATCAGACGACGCTCAGTCTGGCACCCGAGGCGTATCGGGACGCGGTCGAGCGCGCGAGCGACGGCTTCGCGGACGTGTACGTGCGCGTCGAGAACGACGACGGCGAGGTACTCCACGTGCAGACCGACGGGCGCAGTCGCGTCCCGCGCTGTGTCGGCGGGAGCGCGAAGCCGCTCGCCGAACGCGCTCGCACCGCTGTCCGGGACGCGACGGGCGTTCAGTGTACGATCGACGAGATCGTCCGCGTCACTATCGCGGGCGTGCGCAATGCCGAGAACCCCGACGCCGACACCGTCTATCGACTGCTCGTTCTCTTCGAGGCCTCACACGCGGCCGGTCAGGCCCGGGACGGGTGCTGGCAGGCCGAACCCGACATCCCGGAGTTCGTATAGCGAGCGTGGTGGCGACGGTTCGCCGATCCGGTCTGTCCTCTCGAATCGGGCTCGGCTCTTGATACGTTGGTGGGCGAATGGAGCGCCAGCATTCGCGGGAACGAGTCGTCCGAAGGACCCGGCAGTTCGCGCGATTCACCGTCAGAGCAAGCTCTGACGAGCGGTGCGTTCGCAGTGCTCACGCACAACACCGAACGCGAGCCGTCGGCTCGCGTTCGGCCTTTTTCACCCATGTTTTTGCCGGGAGTGGTTCGAGCGCGCCGGAGGCGCGACTCGAAGCCGACCGGGAAAAAGATGGTTAGATAACACCGGTCACCGTCGCCGCCTCGCGGGCGGCGGCCTCGCTCATCCCGTCACCGAGAATCGTGTAGCGGTCTCGGATCTCGTGGGCGGTCGTCAGCGCCTCTAAGACGGTCTCGTCGCCGATGCCCAGTTCGTCGGCCGTCGTCGGTGCGCCGATCGAGGCCAGCGCATCGTGCACGTCGGTCCACTGCCCCTTGGCCCCGCTGTGGAGGTACTCCATCATGATCGACCCGACGCCGACCTGGTGCCCGTGCAGCGCCGCGTCGGGCGCGATGCGGTCGAGCTGGTGAGAGAAGAGGTGTTCCGCGCCCGAGGCCGGTCGCGAGGAGTCGGCGATCGACATCGCGACGCCCGACGATACGAGCGCCTTGACGACGATCCAGGCGGACTCTTCGAGGCCCTGCTTGATCGAGCCGGCGTTCTCGACCAGCATCTCGGCGGTCATGCGGGCGAGTTCGCCGGCGTACTCCGAGTACTCGACGTTCTTCAGCCGGTGGGCCAGCTGCCAGTCCCGGACGGCGGTGTAGTTGGAGATGATGTCCGCACAGCCAGCCGTGGTCAGCCGCCAGGGCGCTTCCGCGAGGATCTCCGTGTCGGCGACGACCGCCAGTGGCGGCTCGCTCGCGACGCTGTGGCGGGTGTCGCCCTCCGGTACGGAGCCCCGTCCCGAGACGATGCCGTCGTGACTCGCGGCGGTCGGCACCGAGACGAACCCCAGATCGAGGTGGTCGGCGGCCATCTTCGCGATGTCGATGGCCTTCCCGCCACCGACGCCGAGCAGGAAGCCCGCGTCGACCGACTCGGCGGTCTCGATCACCGACTCGACGGCCCCGAAGCTGGCCTTCTCGACGATCACCTCCGCCGGATCGCTCCCGGCGTCCTCGAACTGCGCGACGACGCGCTCGCCGGCCACCTCGTAGGGGGTCGGGCTGGCGACGATCAGCGGTCGTCCCGAGAGATGGATGTCTTCGACGGCCGCGACCGTCTGGTCGAGGACGCCGTGGCCCACTACCACGTTGTGCGGGAGCCTGATCCAGCTCGTTTTGTCGAACATGCACGTGGGTGGTCAGGCAGGGGCCAAAACACTTGCCGTGGGGACCGGGCCGCTGCCGGCATCGGTCGAGAACCGCTGACCGACCGGAAGCGGTCTGATTCCAAACTGGTAAGCACAGTATAACAAAGCGGGTGCCGATCTAGAGGCCAGTTGCAATGTCCTGTGTCAACTGCGACACCGACGATCGAGCGTACACGCTCAGGGCCCACGTCGCCGATTCGGATTCGGACGTCGACCTGACGTTCTGCTCGACGGACTGTCTCGAACAGTGGGTGTAGGTGGAAACCGGCTGAGCGAACTGGCTAGCGGTCGTCGTCGTCGTCTCGACCGCCATTGTCGTTGCCGCGACCGTTACCTCGGCCGTCGTTGCCGTGTCCGTCGTCGTCCCAGTCGTCGTTACCGCGGCCGCGACCGTTGCCGTTACCACGCCCGTCGCCTTCTTCCCGGGCGAGTTTCATGAGCGTCTGCACGTCGTGGGCGTCGAACTGGCCGTCGCCGTTCACGTCGTGGATGCTCACGAGCTGACCGCGGCCGCTGATCGACCCGGCCTGGCCGACGGTCAGGGTCGTCGTCAGATCGCCGATCGAGAGTTCGTACTCGGCGGGTTCGACGACCTTCGCGCTCGTGGCCGGCACGTCGCCACCGATCACTTCCAGGGCGCGCAGGGACGCCTCGATCTCGACGGTCGTCGACTCGCCGGCCGAGAGTGAGAGCCGTTCGAAGCCCAGGAGACGGCGGTTGGGCTGGATCACCGAGCCGAACGACTGGGTGTTGAACACCTCGACGACGTGGTCGCCGGCGCGGTCCCCGACGTTTTCCACGTCGACGCTGACAGTGACGGTCTCACGTCGGCCCGGATCGTCGACGCTGTCGGGCGACACCGAGAGGTTCGAGTACTCGAAGTCGGTGTAGGAGCGGCCGTGGCCGAACGGGTAGCGCGGCTCGTGGCCGTCCAGCGGCGGTTTCGCGTTGTAGTGGATCGGGACCTGGCCGACCGACTGGGGCCACTGGAAGGCGAGTTTTCCGGAGGGGTTGGCCTCCCCCAGCAACACGTCCGCGATGGCGCGGCCACCGTCGCTGCCGGGCTGGCCGGCGAAGAGGACGGCGTCGAGGTCGTCGAGCGTCTCGTTGCCGCGCGGACTGCCGGCGAGGATGACACCGATCACCGGCGTGTCCGGCGCTTCGTCACCGACGGCGTCGACGAGGGCCTGCTGGGCCGGATCGAGTGCGAGCCGGTTCCGATCGCCGAAGCCCTCGTTGTGGGGGCCTTCACCGAGCACCACCACGACGGCGTCGGCGTCGCTCGCGCCGCTCCGGACGGCCTGTTCTTCCTGGTCGGTGAAGGTAAAATCGCCGTTGGCGTCGGAGGTCCCCGGGTTGTACGGGTCGGCGTAGAACCCGGTCGGCTCGTAGGAGACGTTACTCGACCCGAGTTCGTCGGCCAGCACCTCGTGGAGTCTGCTCTGTCGCGGTCGGGGACCGTCGGCGGATGGGTACCCCTCCTGGATCCCCTGCCAGCCGAGCGTCCAACCCCCGTGTTGCATCAGGAAGCCAGTGTCTTCGGGCAGCCAGCCGACGCTGGCCGGGCAGGTCCCCGGCCCGGTCACGAGGAGTTGCTCGTCGCCCGAGAGTGGCAGTGCCGGATCGGCCGAATCCGTCGGTGCGTCGTTCTCCAGTAGTACCAGTGACTCGGTGGCGAGTTGCCTGGAGAGGTCCTGCGCACCGCCGACGACGTCGGAAACGGTGGACTCGTCGACCGTCGGTTGCTCGAACAGTCCCAGCTCTGCTTTCAGTTCGAGTACGCGGCGGACGGCCTCGTCGATGCGCTCTTCTGCGATCTCGCCGTCCTCGATGAGGCTCACTGTCGTCTCGATGAACTCGACCGGACCGGGCGCGCTGCCCGTCGTCCCGATCATGTACATGTCGACGCCCGCGTTGATCCCCTCTCGGACCGCCGCCTGGAAGTCCGGGACGTAGTCGTGGTTGGTGATGAGGCGGTTGAAGTCGTCGTAGTCCGAGAGGATCAGGCCGTCGAAGCCGAAGCGACGACGCAGTACCGTCTCCAGCAACCACGACGAGGCGTGGGCGGGCTTGCCGTTGACCGCGCCGCTGTTGACCATCACGGTCCTGGGGTCGGCGTCGAGTGCCACGTCGTAGGGCGGGAGCAGATCGGTCCGCAGATCTCGCATCGAGGCGTCCGCGTGGGCACGGTCGTTGCCGTTCTCGGGCACCGAGTACGCGCCGAAGTGCTTGACCGTCGCGGCGACGCGGTCCTGGTCTTCCAGCCCCTGGACGCGGGCGTTCGACACCTCGCCAAGCAGCATCGGATCTTCGCTGATCCCCTCGAAGAAGCGCCCCCAGCGCGGATCACGCTGGAGGTCCGTCGTCGGCGCGAACGTCCAGTGGGCCCCCATGGCGGCGACGGCCTCGCTGGTGTGGCGCTCTGCGGCCTCGATGGTCTCGATGTCGCGAGTGGCTCCCATGTTGATCCGCTGGGGGAGCGACGTGGCTCCGGACAGCAGGGGATTGCCGTGGACGGCGTCGACACCCCAGAGGAACGGGATCTCGTGGTCGGCGTTGTCGAGGTTGTACTGCTGGAGATCGTTGATTCCCGAGACGACGGTCTGGGGGTCGAAGCTCGGGGGCGACGCGCCACCCGAGAGAATCGATCCGATCCCCAGTTCGGAAAAGTACTCACCCAGCGTGTCCACGTCGAAGTTGTCCGGGATCGAAGACGCCGACGGATCGAACGTGTTGATCTCGACCTGGGTCATCTGGGCGACCTTCTGGCGCAGTGTCAGCGACCCCAGTGTCTCGTCCACGATCTCGGGGGTGTCGTCGTCCCAGCCTCCGCGGTCGTCGTCCTCGGCTCCCACACCCGCCCCCGTCCCGAGGGCTGCTGTCGCCGTGGCAGTCCCTGTCGCCTTCATGAACGTCCTGCGTGACGCGTTTGGCTGCTCACTCCCACACTTACGATTGCCATTCGATGGCATATATCGAAGCAAACACCGATAGTTTATAACAATTTACTAGGTAATTAAATATATTGCCGAAGTTATATTTTGTCATTTGAAGATAACTTTGTCTCGGTCTGTGCGGGGACTCGCCTTCAGATTCGTGGTGACGCTGCTTGCGCTCTTGGCGACCGGACTCCGCCATCGGCGCTAACCGTCCGCAGGTGGTTCGCCGGAGTCGACCGGACATCAGGCGGTTTTCTGTCGACCGCTACCCGGTCAGCGATTCGATCAGTTCGACTTCGGCCTCGCGATCGGGACCGTTCGAGCGGCCGGTGCGATCGCTCACGCGGTGCTCCTCGACAGTTCGGGCGAGGGCCTGTTCGTGTGGCGTCGAGGACCAGCCCAGCGATCGGAGTTTCGCCGTCGAGAGCAGGTGAGGCGAGTCTCGATAGATCGGGAAATCACCCGGATCGAGACCGTTGCGCTCCAGTTCCCGCTCGCTCGCGTCCACCTGCCGGACCGACACGTCGCAGGCGTCGGCGAGCAGGTCGATCCACTGACCCAACGTCGGCGCGTGTTCGTCGCCGACATTGTAGGCCTCCCCGGCGGTACCCGATTCGGCGACGATCCGAAGCGCGCTGGCCACGTCTTCGACGTAGACCATCTGCCAGAGACTCAGACCACCGTTGGGCACGACGACAGTCTGGTGGTTGTCGACGCGATCGACCCAGTAGTCGAAGCGTTCGGTGTAGTCGTGCGGGCCGTAGACCACGGTCGGCCGGACGCTCATGGCCCGGACGCCACGCTCTGCGGCCGCGAACACTTCGCGGTCACCCTCGGCCTTGCGCGGGCCGTAGGTCTCGGCGCTGTCGGTCCTCGCCTGCTCGGGCGTGCACTCACACAGCGTCGTGTCGTCCTCGCGCTTGGGCACGCGCTCGACGCCGTAGGACGCGCCGCTGGAGATATAGACGTACGCCTCGGCGTCGGCGAAGACCTCGGTCGCTTCGCGGACGTCCTCGGGGAAGTACGCGACGCAGTCGATGACTGCGTCCGGGTCCACCTCCGTGGCGACCGCTTCGAGCGCCTCCTGATCACGCCGGTCCGCTGTGACGTGGGCCACCCCTGGCTCGTCGGCAAAGGGGTTCGGGTGGTTCCCGCGGTTGCAGATCGTCACGTCGTAGTCGTGGTCCAGAAACTCCTCGACCGTCGCTCGGCCGATGAAACGTGTCCCACCGATGATGAGAACGGTGTCCATGCTGGCCTTTCGACGTGCGGCGGCAAAACCGTTGGTCCCAGCACCGACGAGTGATCGGGCAGGTGCAGTCGGAGACCAACCAACACTGAAGTAGTAGGAAATTGACAGTATCTGGCATGCGTGGGGATTCGTTCGAATACACCGACGCCGACCCACACGTCGTCAGGCGGTCGGCAACCGATACCGACGGGGAGTTCGTCCGCTTCGAGAGCACGCTGTATCCGCGGGAGCAAGCGATGGCCGCGGGCGATCTCCCACACGAGCCGTGGAGTCTTGACTACAGGATCGAACACGTCCATCCCGACCAGGAGGAGCGCTGGAAAGTACTCGACGGGACCCTCGCGATCACCGTCGACGGCGAGCGTCGGACTCTCTCGGAAGGCGAGGAGACGACGCTGCCCGAAGGCGTCCCACACGAACACTGGAACCCGGCAGACGAACCTGCGAGGGTCGTCTGGGAGCGGCGGCCGGGATTCGAGGACGACGCCTGGGCCGAGAGCCTATTCACGCTCGCTCAGCGCGGTGCAGTCGACGAGAACGGCGTCCCACCGTTCCTGCACCTCTCGGTGATCAACGACGAGTACTCGACGGAGTGTGTCTATCTGCCCAGGGTACCGATCGTCCTCCAGCGCGTGGGGTTCTCGACGCTGGGGGCGATCGGTCGACTGGCGGGCTACGAGGCCGAGCACGCTCGCCAGTCGAATGACGCCACTCCGCCTCGAAGACCCGATTAATCCCGAAGATATTCTCGCAGCAGATCACCGTTGCGGGGCGCTCGGAGAACGATCGGGCAGTCACGACTGCGTGGTTGGTTGCGTGACGAAAAAAGCGTGGCCGTCGTGGTCCCCCTCGCTAGTCGTCGCCCGTCGCGATGCCGCCTTCCGCCGCGCTGGCGTCGGGGGTTGCCGAGGCGGGCGGTTCGTTGCGCACGTCGTCGCGCTCGCGCTCGTCGATGACCTCCGCGTAGGCGTCGGGCATGATCTTCACGAAGTTGTCGAGGGCCGCGTCCCAGTCGTCGAGCAGTTCGGCCGCCCGCTCGGAGTCGGTGTAGGCGGCGTGGTTCTCGACGAGACGGGTGATCATCTGCTCGTCTTTGCCCTCGAGCGATCGGGAGAGCGAGACCATCTCGGTGTTGGCCGTCTCCTCGAAGTCGCCGTCGGGATCGTAGACGTAGGCGACGCCGCCGGACATCCCGGCCGCGAAGTTCTTGCCCGTGTCACCGAGGACGACGATGGCGCCGCCGGTCATGTACTCACAGCCGTGGTCGCCGACGCCCTCGACGACGCCCTTGACCCCGGAGTTGCGGACGCCGAAGCGCTCGCCGGCCATCCCGTTGATGTAGGCCTCGCCCTGAGTCGCACCGTACAGCGCGACGTTGCCGATGACGATGTTCTCGGTCGGGTCGAAGTCCGCCGACTGCGGGGTCTTGAGGATCAACTTTCCGCCGGACAGGCCCTTGCCGACGTAGTCGTTGGCGGTGCCGTCCAGTTCCATCGTGACGCCGTGCTTGAGGAAGGCCCCGAACGACTGGCCGGCCGTCCCGTCCATGTCGATGCGGATGGTGTCGTCGGCCAGCCCCTCGGTGCCGTAGGCCTCGCTGATCCGGTTCGAGAGCGTCGCACCGACCGCTCGGTGGACGTTGTCGATCTCGGTCTCGATCGAGACCGGTTCGCGGTTTTCGAGTGCCGGTTCGGCGGCCTCGATCAGGTCCCAGTCCAGGGCCTCGTCGATGTCGTGGTCCTGTTCGCGGGTCTTGATACGCTGGTCGCCCTGGGGTTCGGCGATGACGCCCGAGAGATTGAGTTTCTTGGCCTTCTCGTTCTCGATGTCGTCGCGCTGGGTGAGGAGTTCGGCGCGACCGACCATCTCGTCGACCGTCTCGAAGCCCAGTTCCGCCATGATCTCGCGCAGTTCCTGCGCGATGAACGTCATGTAGTTGACGACGTGCTGGGGCTCGCCGGGGAACCGATCGCGCAGCTTCTCGTTCTGGGTAGCGACACCGACCGGACAGGTGTTCTCGTGGCACTGCCGGGCCATCACACAGCCCGAGGTGACCATCGAAGCGGTCCCGAAGATGTACCCTTCCGATCCGAGCAAGGCGGCGACGGCCACGTCGCGGCCGGTCTTCATGCCGCCGTCGGAGGTGACCTTGATCCGGTCACGCAGGCCGGTGGCGCTGAGCATCTGGTTCGCTTCTGCGAGACCCAGTTCCCAGGGCAGGCCGGCGTTCTTGATCGACGTTTTCGGTGACGCGCCGGTCCCGCCGGAGTGGCCCGAGATGTGGACCACGTCGGCGTTGGCCTTCGCGACACCGGCCGCGATGGTTCCGATACCGTCCTCGGCGACGAGCTTGACGTTGATGTCGGCACTGGGGTTGCTCGCCTTGAGGTCGTGGATCAGCTGTTTGAGGTCCTCGATCGAGTAGATGTCGTGCAGTGGCGGCGGCGAGATGAGGCCGACCCCCGGCGTCGCGTATCGGACGTGGGCGATCATCTCGTTGACCTTCTTGCCGGGCAGGTGACCGCCCTCACCGGGCTTGGAGCCCTGTGCCATCTTGATCTGGAGTTCGTCGGCCGACGCGAGGTAGTCGCTGGTGACGCCGAAGCGCCCGGACGCGACCTGCTTCGTCGTACACTCCTTCTCGGTGTCGAACCGTTCGGGCGGTTCGCCGCCCTCGCCGGTGTTGGCGTTCGCGCCGATCCGGTTCATCGCGATGGCGTTGTTCTCGTGCATCTCGGGCGAGAGGCTCCCGAGGCTCATCGCCGCCGTCTCGAACCGGGTGACGATCTCGGAGACCGGCTCCACGTCTTCGATCGGGATCGAATCGCGGGCCTCGTCGTCGAACTCGAGCAGCCCGCGCAGCGTCTGGAGGTTCTGCTGTTGATCGTTGATCTCCTCGGCGAACTCCTGGTAGGTCTCGTAGTCGCCCATCCGCACTGCCTGCTGGATCTTGCCGACCGTGCTCGGGTTCCACTGGTGGTGGATGCCGTTCGAACGAACTTCGTACTCGCCCTGGCGGGGCATCTCCGGTTCTTCCTCGCTCCAGGCCACGTCGTGGCGCTGTGAGAGGTCGTCCTCGACCTCCTCGATGCCGATCCCCTCGGTTCGGCAGGTCGTGCCTTCGAAGTACTCGGCGACGAAGTCCGACGAGAGCCCGACGGCCTCGAAGATCTGCGCACCCTGATAGGACTCGACAGTCGAGATGCCCATCTTGGCCATCGTCTTCAGCAGGCCGTCCTCGACGGCGGTGATGTAGGCGTTGATCGCCTTCTCCAGGTCGGCCCCGTCCGGACCGGCGACGAGGTCCTCGATCGTCTGGTAGGCCAGGTAGGGGTTGACCGCGCCGGCACCGTAGCCGATCAGCGTCGCGAAGTGATGCACTGCGCGCGGATCGCCCGATTCGAGAACGAGTCCGACGTGGTTGCGCAGGCCGTTGCGCACGAGGTGGTGGTGGATGCCACCGACGGCGAGCAGGCTCGGGATCGGGACCCGACCCTCCCCTGCGGCGCGGTCCGAGAGGACGATCACGTCGACCTCGGTCGCGACCTCGTCGGCCTCGGAACGAACGTTCTCGATGGCCTCGCGGAGGTCACCGCCCTTCTCGTAGGTGATGTCCAGCACCGCCGAGGACATTCCGTTGGCGTCCAGTTCCTTGATCGACTTCGTCTCCTCGTCACTGAGGATCGGCGAATCGAGCACCAGCTGGCGGGCGTGCTCGGGTGTCTCTTCGAGCAGATTCTGCTGGTTGCCCAGTCGCGATTCCAGCGAAGTGACGAGTTCCTCTCGGATGTAGTCCAGCGGCGGGTTCGTCACCTGCGCAAACAGCTGTTTGAAGTAGGTGAACAGGGGGCGGTTGAACTGCGAGAGTACCGACAGCGGCGTGTCGTCGCCCATCGATCCGACGGGGTCTTTCCCCTTCTCGGCCATCGGCTGGAGCAGGTGGTCGACCTCGTCGTACGTGTACCCGTACATCGCCTGGTGACTGCGGATGCCGTCGACCCGGCCCATCGGCTCGTCTGACTCGCGTGGTGCGATGTCCTCGATATCGACCTGCTCGTCTGCGACCCAGTCACCGTACCTGTCGTCGTTAATCGAATCGAACACTTCCTCGTCCGGAATGACGCGTCCCTCTTCGGGATCGGCCAGGAAACACTGGCCGGGCTGGAGTCGGCCGCGTTCCGCGATCTGGTCGGTGGTGTGATCGAGCGCACCGGCTTCCGAGGACATCACGAGCGTGTTGTCCTTCAGGATGTCGTACCGACAGGGCCGCAGTCCGTTGCGGTCCAGCACCGCGCCGACGCGGTTGCCGTCAGTCGCGGCGACGAGCGCGGGGCCGTCCCACGGCTCGACCAGCGAAGCGTGGTAGTCGTAGAAGTCACGACGGTCGCCGGTCACGTCGTTCATCTCGCCACGCCACGCCTCGGGAACGAGCATCCGGAGCGCGTGAGGCAGGTCCCGCCCGTCCTGTAGGAGCAGTTCCAGGGCGTTGTCGACGCTCGCGGTGTCGGACTGCTCAGGATCGTCGATGATCGGCTTGACCTTCTCGATATCGTCGCCGAAGGTGTCACTTCGGATGTCCGTCTCCCGTGCGCGCATCCAGTTGATGTTGCCCTGGATGGTGTTGAACTCGCCGTTGTGGATGATGTTTCGGTAGGGGTGTGCGAGGTGCCACGCACCGAGCGTGTTCGTCGAGAACCGCGCGTGGACCAGCGCGAACGTCGAGTGGAGGCGCTCGTCGGTCAGTTCCGGGAAGTAGCCCGGAAGCTGTTCGGCCTTCAGCAGTCCCTTGTAGACGATCGTTTCGCGGTCGAGCGAGCAGACGTAGAAGCGCTCGTGACCGTCCGGTTGCGTCTCTTCGATACGGTTTTCGAGCACGCGTCGGCCGACGTAGAGCTGTCGATCGAACTCGTCGCCGTCCGCGTCGGTCGCGGAGGTGACGACGACCTGTGTCACGTCTGGCTCCGAGTCGAGTGCCGTCTGTCCGAGCTCGCTGTTGTCCGTCGGCACCGAGCGCCAGGCCAGCACGTCCAGCCCTTCCTCGGCCAGCGTCGACTCGACGAGGTCCTTCAGATCCGCTGCGACGCTGTCGTCCTGTGGCAGAAAGACCGTCCCGACAGCGTATTCGCCGGGAGCAGGGAGATCGGCGTCGATCTCGTCGACGAAGAATTCGTGCGGGATCTGCAGCATGATGCCGGCCCCGTCGCCCGTGTTCTCCTCTGCACCAGTCGTTCCGCGATGCTCGAGGTTGTCCAGTAGTTCGATTCCGTCCTGTACCACCCAGTTGTGTGACCCGCCGTCGAGGTCCATGACGACCCCGACACCGCAGTTCGACCGGCTGTCGGTCGGGTCCACGAGCCCTGCGTCGCTCGCGGACTGGTCACTCTGCTGTCGCTCAACCATGGTATCACGGCAGTTGTGAGTACCCCCTCAAGAGGCTGACCCTGATAGAATAGGTTCCTCCTGATAGAATAAGGGTTCATGAAACACAAGGCAATGTGTATAAGGAACATACTAGGATCCTTGAGCGTTTATCGTGACAGTTGCCACTGTCGTGGTGGGAACCGTCGGCGAGAGAAATCAGACCGCGCCCACAGCCGAGACTGTGCTCGACTCTAGGGCCAGGTGCCGGACTGCTCGGCGGCCGTCCGGACGCGTTCGATCGCGACGACGTAGGCCGCGACGCGCATACTCGGGAGGTCGTGTTCCTCGTATGCGTCGACGAGCGTGTCGAACTGTTCGACGATAATGTCTTCGAGGCGCTCGTTGACGGTGTCCTCGTCCCAGTAGAAGCGCTGTCGGTTCTGGACCCACTCGAAGTACGAGACCGTGACGCCACCGGCGTTGGCGAGGATGTCGGGGACGATGAGTACGTCCTTCTCTTCGAGCACGTCGTCACCGTCGGGCGTGATCGGACCGTTCGCGGCCTCGGAGATCACGTCGGCCTGCACACCGTCGGCGATTTCGGCGTCGATAGCGTTTTCGAGTGCGGCCGGGACCAGGAGATCGACGTCGAGCTGGAGGAGCTCGTCGTTCGTGATCTCCTCGTCGGCGCCGTGGAAGCCGACGACGCTGCCGGTCTCGCGCTTGTGATCCTTGGCAGCGACGGCGTCGAGACCCTCCTCGCTGTAGATGCCACCGCTGGAGTCCGACACTGCGACGACCGTCGCGCCCATCTCCTCGACGAGTTTGGCGGTGATCCAGCCGGCGTTCCCGTAGCCCTGGATGGCGACGGTCGCATCGGCGATGTCCGCGCCGAGATAGTCGAACGCCTCGCGGGCGGCGATGACCGTCGAGCGGCCGGTCGCCTCGACACGACCCTCGCTGCCGCCACTGGCGAGGTCCTTGCCGGTGATGACGCCGGGTTCGGTCGTCTCTTCGAGCGTCTCGTAGGTGTCCTTGATCCAGTTCATCTCGCGCTGACCTGTGTTCACGTCGGGCGCAGGCACGTCCTTGTCTTCGCCGATCAGCGGCGTGAGTTCGACGGCGAAAGCGCGCGTGATGCGTTCGAGTTCGCTCTCGGAGTACTCGCTGGGGTCGATGATGATCCCGCCCTTGCCACCGCCCAGCGGGATGTCGACCGTCGCGGTCTTGTAGGCCATCCAGCCCGAGAGGGCTTTGACCTCCTCGCGAGAGACGTTCGGGTGATAGCGGATACCGCCCTTGTACGGGCCGCGGTCACCGTTGAACTGCGAACGGTACGCACGGAAGACTTCGATGGAGCCGTCGTCCATCTCCACCGACAGGTTGGTCTCCAGAATACGCTCGGGGTTCTTGAGACGGTCCAGCAACCCCTCCTCGATGTCGAGGTAGGCAGCTGCGTCGTCGACCTGTTCCTGGAAGCTCTCGAATGGGTTGACTTCTGCCATAATTGTCTGTCTGTACACCTACCTTAAAAAGTAGACGAAACAAAATAGCCACCAATTATCTACAATTAAAAAACTGCGGTAATACCATATTAGAAGTTAAGTCGCTATTGGTGGCATACCGTGACATTGTATGTGGTTATATGACAATCACTGGCTCCCGAGGCCGAAGTGCAGCAACAATATCCGGCAATGAGGCGCAGTCTGTCGTTCGTCACACGATAGTCTGACGCCGTTTTATAGTGGCCCATCCGCCACACTCTCTCGGGGGCACCGGAGAACGTCACACGCTCCCGCAACCCCATCCTCTTTCGTCGTACTGTCGGCTGTGAGTCTGTACAGAATCTCGCCACATCGGAGTGGCGACATCAGTCACAGATTTACAGCCGGTAGTACGAGTCCGATCAGCCCTCGACCGTGAGTCGCAGGAACCCGGAGACTTCGATCTGGTCGCCGGGTTCGACGACCGTCGTCTCGCCGGGTCGGACTCTCTCGTCGTTGACCCTGGTGAGGTTCTCCCCGCTGGTCGTCAATCGGAACCCGTCGCTCTCGCGGCGAAACGTGAGGTGATCGTCGTCGATCCACTTGGCCTGGTCGGCCTCGCCGACGTCGCGCAGCAGCGATCGGAGCTGCTCGTCGACGGTCGTCCCGTCTTTGACCGCGATCTCACGGTTGCCGATCGACAGCGTCAGCTCGGTCGGAACTGTCGTCGGCACCGATCCCTCGACCTCTGATTCCCCACTCGCCGATAGGATCTGGGTACCACAGTGGGTGCAGAACTGTTCGTTCGTTCCGACGATCCCACCACAGTCCGGGCAGTTCGCGAGGTCACGGACGCCCCGGGCCGCGTCACCGGACGCCTCCTGCTCGTCTTCTGTGTCGTCTTCGGGCTCGCTTTCGAGCGCCGCCGACAGGAACGCACTGGCGCGAGCAGGCGCGTCCTGGCGCCACGCGACGACGCCGGCGACCACTGTCCCGAGGCCGACCACCATGAGTCCGAACCCGGTGAGTACGGACAGGAACAGTGGGAGACCGCCGTCAGCACCGTCGGCTGCCTCGCTCGTCTGTGCCGTCCGGTTCGATCCCTCCTGGTCGTCAGTCGTTGTCGACTCGTCCTGGCCACCGGAACCGTCGTCACCTTGCGCGTCGACCGTGTCGTCGCTGGCCGGGACCGGGGCGCCACCGGAGCTCTCGACGGTGGCGCTCCCAGCGACCGTTTCGGTCGGCTCGGTTCCGCCCACGCCGTCAGGAGCGGGCGTGTCGTCCTCAGTCACCTGTGTCTGCGTCGGGCGCTCTGTCTGTGTGTCGTCGGATGTCGGTGTCTCGGTCGGGGTGTCGCCGGCCGTGTCGTCCGGGACCGGCGTCTGCGTCGCGGTCGCCGTCTGCGTGTCGTCGTCTGGGACGGATGTCCGTGTCTGTGTGTCGTCGTCTGGGACGGATGTCCGTGTCTGTGTGTCGGTCGGTGTCTCAGTCGGTTCTGGCGTGCTGGTCGGCGTGTCGGTCGGCGTCTGCACCGGGCCGCTGTCGCCGAGCACCGCGAACGTCGTCGTTCTGGCGGGGAAATCCGAGCCGTCGAGCGGAACGGTGACCGTGTTGGCTTCCGTGTCGACGCTTCCGCCGACGCGGGTCCACTGCGTCCCACCGTGGTTCCAGATCCGCAGCGACTGCTCGTCGGTCTCACTGACGTCGTCGTTCCGATAGGACAGCGTCAACGAGACCCCTGTGTTACTACTGAGCGGACTTATCTCGACGGCTCGTCCGATCGAGCGCTGCCCGTCGGGCGGTGACGGGAGCGAACCCACGGCCTCGATCGACACGTCACGGATCGTCGTCGCCGTGACCGTCGTCCGAGGGCGCGTCGACTCTCCCAGCGAGACGGAACTGATCTCGTTGCCGCCCGCGGCCAGTACGTACAGGTCTTGCCCGTTGCCATAGACCCGCCCGCCCCGGATCGACGACTCCGAAGTGCTCCGGGTGAACGCGACTCCCCACCGCTCGTTGGATCGAACGACAGCGCTGTTGACGACTACGTCCCGGCTACTACCGAGTTTGATCCCGACGGTGTTGTCGACGGCCGTGACGGCGTTTATCGACCCGTTGCTGAGGTAGTCGGTGGCGATCCCCGTTCCCCAGCCCGAGACGATCAGGTTCTGAATCTGCGTGTTGTCGCTGCTGGAGACGTAGACGCCAACGGTCCCGTCGGTGGCCTCGCCGCCGTCGATGGTGTGACCGTTCCCGGCCAGCACCACGTCGTCGGCCGTGACTTCGATGCAGGTGTCCGAATCCGTCGCCTGGATCGGTCCCGACAGTTCGTACGTGCCGCTCTGGTCGATCGTCGTACACTGGTCGATACTGGTCGTCTGACTCTGGCCGCCGGTCACCGCGGGCGCGGCCGCCCCAAACACCACTGCAGTGACGACGACGGCGATCAGTCTGGCGTCTGATGTGCTCGATCCCATGGTCCCCTCCGATCGACCCCTTCCCCCACAGGCCGGATCAGATACGGATATTCACACACTCATCTCTCTTAAAAATAATGATGGTGAGCCGAGTGCTCGCACGGCTCGCACTCGGTGAAACAGCGCCTTCGGCGCTGTATGCTAGTAGCTCTTCGCGAAGTACGCCGTCTCTTCGGCGTCCTCTCCACAGATCGCACACTCGTCGTGGACCGGTTCCTCGTCGGGGTCCAGCGGCACCATCACGATCTCGGCGGCGATGGCCTCCTTGATCGGCTCCTCGCAGTCCTCGTCACCGCACCAGCCACACTTGACGTAACCGCCGTGCTGGCCGATGGTGCCGAGGATCTCCTCGCGCGATTCGGCCTCGCGGATTTCGCCTTCCAGCGTCTCCTCGGCACTGGCGTACAGTTTGGCGAAGACCTCGTCGAGGTGGTCGCGGACGGTCGTTTCGAGGTCGTCCCGGGTTTCGGTGATCGACTCGCCGTCCGGGCGGTGCGAGAGCGTGATCTCCCCGTCGTCGACCTCGTTGGGGCCGATCTCGATACGGAGCGGGACGCCCTTGAGCTCCCAGTCGTTGTACTTGAAGCCGGGGTTCCGGTGGTCGCGGTCGTCGAGATGGACACGGACGCCAGCCTCGTCGAGTTCTGCCGCCACGTCGGCGGCGTACTCCTGAACCTCGTCCACGTTGTCTTCCTGCCAGATCGGGACGACGACGACCTGTTTGGGAGCGAGCGTCGGCGGCAAGACGAGCCCCTGATCGTCGGAGTGGGTCATGATGAGTGCCCCCATGGCGCGCCAGGAGAGCCCCCACGAAGTGGTGTGTGCGAGCTGCTCTTCCTCGTCCTCGTCGACGTAGCTGATGTCGAACGCCTCGGCGAAGCTCGTTCCGAGATGGTGGGATGTCGCAGCCTGGACGGTCTTGCCGTCGGGCATCAGCGTCTCGACGCAGGTCGTCGTGTCCGCACCGGGGAACTTGTCGTGTTCGGGCTTGCGTCCCTTCAGCGGCGGCATCGCCAGCACGTCCTCGTACAGCTTCTCGTACTGTTCCAGTCGCGTCATCGTCTCCTCCCACGCGCCGTCTGCGTCGCGGTGGGCGGTGTGGCCCTCCTGCCAGAGGAACTCTTTGGTGCGGAAGAACGGCTTGGTCTCGGTGGCCTCCCACCGGACGACCGAACACCACTGGTTGATCCGCAGCGGGAGGTCACGGTGGGAACGGGTCCACTGGGCGAGGAACGGCGCGATGATCGACTCGCTGGTCGGACGTACCGCGAGGCGCTCTTCGAGTTCCTCGTTGCCGCCGTGGGTCACCCACGCGACCTCGGGATCGAACCCTTCGACGATGTCTTTCTCCCGTTCGAGATAGCTCTCGGGGATGAACATCGGGAAGTAGGCGTTCTGGACGCCGGTGTCCTTGAACCACCCGTCGAGGTGGTTCTGTATCTGTTCCCAGATGGCGTACCCTCGCGGGCGCGTGACGATGAAACCGCCCATCGGCGCGTAGTCCGCGAGGCCTGCCTTCTGGACGACTTCGGCGTACCACTCGCCGGGACTGTGTTCCTTGCTCTCCGTGATCCCGAGTTCCTGCTGCTCGCTCATACGAACACTCTGTCACGGGGGGTACAAACGCGCTGTGTTTCCACGCTCGGGCCTTCGGCACCCCTCCTCCGGGCGTTTATCAGGGAAGACGGTCCCAGGCTACCGTGTCGGGCCCACGAACACTGCCCCTCATCCGTGGCGGGCCCGACGCTCCTCTCTCCGTTACGCACCGATGGTCGTCAGCGAGGCCAGCGAGTCCGCGAGGTGCCGGTCCATCCCGGCACCGTCGAAACTCGGGATCGGACTCGCGTCGACAGCGTAGAACTCCTCCTGTTCGTCGGCGACAAAGTCGACTGCGATCGCGCGGGCGTCGAAACGGTCCAGCAGTTCGCGGATCCGCGTCGCGAGCTCGACCCGGACCTCGGCCTCTTCGAGCACCGGGGCCCGCTCGGTGAGTGCCGTGCGGACCGCCAGCGTCTGGAGGTGGGTCTCGACGCCGTCGTTCAGTGCGTAGTAGCGATAGCGGACCGGTTCGGCGTTGACTCGTCGCTGGTAGAACTCGACCTCGTCGCCGATCGCCGGCGGGCTGTCCCAGCAGTAGCGACTCATCCCCACGTATGCCTCGTCTCCGGGGTCTTCGAACGCGATGTCCGGGACGCGACAGCCGATCCGCTCCAGCGCGTTGAGCGCGACGAGGCGACAGGACAGTATCGTCGTCGGCACGAACCCGTTCCAGGTCTCGACGCCGTTGCGATCGGCGTAGGACAGCGCGGCGAACGACTGACGGCGGACGGCCCGGTTCGCGAGCGCGTCCAGTCGCTCGATCGTTGCGGGCTCGATCGGCTCGTCGGGCGGGAGGAACTCCACGTCGAACCCCCTCGCAGCGAGCCGCTCGGCCGCCCGGCCGAACACGGCGTCGTCCGGCGCGCAGATCACCCCGATCGTGTTCATAATCGCCCTCACGCAGGCGGGTTTCAAAAGAGTATGGCCGTCGCCTGTCAGGTCCCCGTTACCGATCGACGGCAAACGGACTCTCGGAGGCCCGCCACGGCCACCCGGGGAGGCGCGTCTGGAACCCGGCTGCGAGAGCAGCGTCGAGATCATCAATGCCCGCGCCGGCATTGCCGCCGGCCGGATCGTCAGCGCCCGCGCCGGTATTACCGCCGGTCGGGGTACCCCCGGCAGGCGCGTCGCTCTCGCCGTGGGTCGTCACATCGGCGTAGTGGAACGTCGCTTCCGCGAGCAGGCGCAAGGGCTGGTCGCCGGCGATTATCCCTGCCAGTTCCCGGCCGAGCAGTTCGTCGACGACGAACCCGGGGTAGTCGTCCGTCACGTCGAGGGCGCGCAGGATGGCGATCAGCGCCGCGGCGTTGACTGCCCTGTCGCCGTCGGCGAACACCGTCTCGACGGCTTCCAGATACACTTCTTCGTCGACAGTGTCGACGCTGACCTCGAACTCGTCGCCGAGTCGGTCGCGCGTCTCGTTGATCAACGGGACGATCACGGCCGCGCGTTCGCGGACCCAGTCGTACTCCGCCTCGACTCGCTGCGGTGTGATGTGCATGCTCCGGCTTACACGTGGTGGCCCCAATGATCTACCGCCGCCCGACCCGAGATCCAGGATGGGGTGATCATCCGCTGTTCGTCCGGCTGAACGGGTTCGACTATTGCGAAGGCTTTTATTACTTCAAGAAGATACGATCATCTAGAATCGGTTTTCCGGGCGTCGTTTCCGGCCTGGAGAGTTCGACGGATAGCCGATCACGTCAACTATGTTACTACACAGCGTTCGTCCCGCCGTTCGCGGTCGGCAGCGCCGACCTGGTGAGGGACGCCACTCTTCTGAGCTATGAGTACGGTAGACAAGCAACTCGAAACGGTTCGTGCAACGATCGACGAGGAAGTCCCGCGAGAGATCACCGTCTCTGACGTGACCTACGAGGGTCCGGAGCTGGTCATCTACACGCGCGACCCCAAGAAGTTCGCCCGGAACGGGGATCTGGTCCGGCGGTTGGCGAGCAAGCTGCGAAAGCGGATCACGGTCCGACCGGACCCGGACGTACTGACGCCGCCGTCGCAGGCCGAAGACGAGATCATGCGCGTCGTGCCCGAGGAGGCCGGTGTCTCGGATCTGGACTTCCACACCGACACCGGCGAAGTGATCATCCAGGCGGCCAAGCCCGGCGTCGTCATCGGCTCGAACGGGGAGACGCTGCGCGAGATCACCCAGCGCGTCGGCTGGACGCCCGACGTGGTCCGAACGCCCCCGATCGAGTCCTCGACGGTCGACAACGTCCGGAGCTTCCTCCAGCAGGAACGGGACGACCGCCGGGACGTGCTCGAACGCGTCGGTCGGCAGATCCACCGCGAGCCGATGTCCGACGACGAGTACGTCCGGATCACGACGCTCGGGTGCTGTCGCGAGGTCGGCCGCGCCGCCTTCATCCTCTCGACGCCGGACACCCGAATCCTGATCGACTGCGGCGACAAGCCCGGCGCGGAGGGCGAAGTACCGTATCTGGAGGTGCCCGAAGCGTTCGGTGCCGGGGCAAACGCCATCGACGCCGTGGTGTTGACCCACGCTCACCTCGACCACTCCGCGCTCGTCCCGCTCCTGTTCAAGTACGGCTACGACGGCCCGATCTACTGCACCGAGCCGACCCGCGATCTGATGGGGCTGCTGACGCTCGATTATCTCGACGTGGCCGCCAAGGAGGGGCGTTCGCCGCCCTACGACTCGGAGATGGTCCGCGAAGCGATCAAGCACACCATCACGCTCGAATACGGCGACGTGACCGACATCGCGCCCGACGTGAAGCTGACGCTGCACAACGCCGGCCACATCCTGGGCTCGTCGGTCACACACTTCCACATCGGCGACGGCCTGTACAACGTCGCCTTCTCCGGTGACATCCACTACGACGACACCCGACTGTTCAACGGCGCGACCAACGAGTTCCCCCGTGTCGAAACACTCGTCCTCGAATCGACCTACGGCGGGCGCAACGACTACCAGACCGACCAGGAGGACTCCGAGCGAAAGCTTACGCAGTTGATCAACGAGGCTCACGACCGGGACGGCAAGGTCCTGATCCCCGCGTTCGCGGTCGGACGCTCTCAGGAGATCATGCTCGTCCTCGAAGAGGCGATGCGCGAGGGCACGATTCCGACGATGCCGATCCACCTCGACGGGATGATCTGGGAGGCGACGGCGATCCACACCACCTACCCCGAGTACCTCCGGGACGATCTGCGCGATCGGATCTTCCAAGACGATCAGAACCCCTTCCTGGCCGAGGAGTTCAACCACGTCGACGGCGGCGAGGACGAGCGCCAGGAGATCGTCGACGGCGACCCCTGTATCGTTCTCTCGACCTCGGGGATGGTCACCGGCGGCCCGATCATGTCCTGGCTCGAACACCTCGGCGACGACGAGGACTCGACGATGGCCTTCGTCGGCTATCAGGCCCAGGGGACGCTCGGCCGACGCATCCAGAACGGCTGGGACGAGATCCCGGTCGGCGGCGACGGCGGCCGCGGGAACACGATGAAGATGCGGATGAACGTCGAAACCGTCGACGGCTTCTCGGGCCACGCCGACCGCCAGGGACTGGAGAACTTCGTGCGCACGATGAACCCGCGCCCCGAGAAGGTGCTGTGTGTCCACGGCGACGAGTCCTCGACCCAGGACCTCTCCTCGGCGCTGTACCACGACTACAACCTTCGGACCTTCGCGCCCAAAAATCTCGAAACGTTCCGGTTCGTCTGATCTCGGACGAACCGAACGTCTTTGCGGAACGGATTAATACGGCCGCCGCCCCAGAATGGAAGCGATGAGTAGTGACACGGACGGGCGGGGCATCGGTGACCAGGCACTGACCGATCGACAGCGATGGGCAGTTCTCCGGATCGGTGCACTCGCCGTGGCACTGGCGCTGACAGTCCCGCTGTACTACGCCCTCGTCGCTGTCGTCCCCGCGATCGGGGCGGTCGTGCCGCCCGTCGTCGCGCACGCCGCGATGGCTGTCGGGCTCTGTGTCGTTCTCCCTGCCGCGCTCGTTTACGCTCACGTCCTCGCGAACCGTGCCGACAGCACGTCCGCAGAGACCCAGGAATACGGTGCGAACGATCGCTGGGAACGACAGAACCTCTGATCCCTCGACGCGGCTTCCCTGCACCAATTAAGGCGCTGGGAACGTTCGATCCCGTATGGACGATTCCCAGTACGAGCGGCTTCGAACGCTGCGACGTGACCTGCATCGCCACCCAGAACCCGCCTGGCGAGAGTTCTACACCACCGCACGACTCGTCGACGAACTCGAAGCGACTGCCGACGAGTTGACCGTCGGCCCGGACCTTCTCGACGCCGAACGCCGCATGAGCGTCCCCGACGAGGCGACGCTGGCCGACTGGCGTGAGCGCGCACTCGACGCCGGCGCGGACGAGAGAACGGTCGAGCGCCTCGGCGACGGCCAGACCGGGCTGCTCGCAGTCCTCGATCGAGGCGAGGGACCGACGGTTGGACTCAGAGTCGACATCGACGGCCTCCCGAGGGCGGAGTCGGAACAACAGGATCACGAACCCGTCGCCGAGGGCTTTCGCTCGGAGACCGGCGCGATGCACGCCTGCGGCCACGACGCCCACGCTGCGATGGGGGTCGGCGTGTTCGAAGCGATCGCCGACAGCGACTTCGCGGGCACGCTGAAGCTCTTCTTCCAGCCGGCCGAGGAGATTATCGGCGGCGCGAAAGCGATCCGGCACAGTCATCTGGACGACGTGGACTACCTGCTTGCGGTCCACATCGGCCTCGACCATCCCACCGGTGAGGTCGTCGCCGGCATCACGGACTTTCTCTCGGTGAGTCAGTTCCACGCCGAGTTCTCCGGCGAACCGGCCCACGCTGGCGGCCACCCGGCACAGGGACGAAACGCCGTCCAGGCCATGGCCGCGGCCGTCCAGAACCTCTACGCGATCCCGCGAAACGAGGACGGGCCGACGCGGATCAACGCCGGCGTCGTCGAGGGCGGGACGGCCTCGAACATCATCCCCGAGCACGCTAGCATCGAGGGCGAGGTCCGCGGCGAGACGACGGAACTGATGGAGTACATGCGCGAGCGTGCGAATCGCGTGCTCGAACAGGCCGCCGAGATGCACGACTGTGCGTGTTCGATCGATCGAACGGGCGAGGCCCCCAGCGCCGAGAACGACGACGCACTCGTCGACCTGGGGTACGAGGCCGCCGGGACGATACCGGGTGTCGCCTCACGGCTCAGGACTGCGCCGCTGGGTGGGAGCGAGGACGCGACCGTCCTCATGCGTCGGGTTCAGGAAACCGGTGGGAAGGCCGCATACGTCGGCGTCGGCACCGACCACCCCGGCGGTCACCACACGGCGACGTTCGACGTCGACGAGCCGTCGCTGGCGGTCGGCGTCGACTGGCTCGCAGAAACGATCCGGACTATCGGGGCTCGAAAGCCCTGATGCGGACGGTTGTCGAACGGTCGAGACCTACACCTGTGACCAAGTCGTCAGCGTCGTCGACTGGTCGTCACTGGGTGCGCGCCAGGCGACTTCGACGGTGGCCTGCGAGAGGTCCAGGTCGGTCCCGCTGCCGTCGGTTTCGCTACCGATGATCGTGACGGACGTGCCCGCGTTGATCTCGCTGCCGTCGGTCAGGCTCCCGAACGCCGTGATCGGATACTGCCCGTTCGGATCGTCGCCGCTGCCCCGGTAGTCGGCGTCCGAGATCGACACGTAGATCCTCCCCGCTTCGACCGTGTCGCCGCTGGCGTGGCTGATCGCGAGTTCGTCGGTCGAGCCAGCCTGTGTGTACTCGAACTGGAACGCGACGGTCGGTGTCGTCGCTGTCTGGTCGTTCCCGAGACCAGTGACGAACACGGCCGCCGTCGCTGCGAGCAACACGGTGATCGCTACCATCAGGACGACGCCGATGACCGGCGAGACGGCCACCTCGTCGTCGGTGAGTGACTGCTGTCGCATGTGGCTCCCCCGAACACACGCCGCGACGTCCATCACAGTCGGCCCCCAAGACCGGACGACCCCAGGCTACCAGTGGCGCGCGTTACCCGTTCCTCTCATCGAACTAACTTAAAATTTGTCCGGCGGTATTTGGGGCGAAAAGAAAAAGTCAGTATTTCGGATCTGCGCCCGTCACCGAGTAGATCTCGTCCATGATCTCGTCGCGCTGGGACTGCCAGCGGTCGAAGCCGTCGGGGCTCGACGGATACGACTCGTAGTGATCGAGGAGCCGATCGGCGAGCTGTTTGGTCTGGTAGAGGTCGTAGATCGTCCCCCAGTGACCGAAGCTCTTGACCGCGGTCTTGAGCTTCAGTCCGAGCCCCATCTCGGCCGATCCGGAGTAGAGCGCGTCGGCGATCTTCTTCGCCGGCAGCGCAGCGAGGAGCCCCATCAGGTCGTTGACTCCGTAAGCGGTCGTGAAGATGTTGTACACGTCCAGCGCGGCGTAGCGTCCGCCGTAGTGCTCCATCACGCGCTCGTTGTACTCCCACAGCGCCGCCTCATCGTCCGTGCGGCCCGACTCGATAGCCTCGATGGCCTGTTCGCCGGCGTACTGGCCGGCGTAGGCGGCCCCTGCGATGCCGCCCCCCGTCGTCGGATTGACGTGGCCGGCCGCGTCGCCCACGGCCATGAAGCCCGGCGCGACTGCCGAGTCGTATGGTCGGCGCGTAGGCAAGGCCGCGCCGAGTTTGTCCTGCACGTCGGCCCCTTCGAACTCCGGCCGCTTCTGGAGGTCTTCCTTGAGGTCGTCGACCAGTTCCATGGGTTCCTCGGTCATCTGGAAGCCCAGGCCGACGTTGATCTCCGTGTCCGTGCGCGGGAAGTACCAGACGTATCCGGCCGCGCGTTTGGCCGGCTTGAACACGAGCGCGTCGTCCCAGGGGACCGGCTCCTCTGTCTCGACGATCTCGCGGTAGGCCGAGGCGAACTGCGAGTAGGTGACGTTCGTGTCGAACGTCGCCGCGTCGAGGTCGGCCTTGTCCTGCAGGATCGACAGCGCGCCGGCGGCGTCGATGACGAGTTCGGCCTCGTACGTGACGTGATCGCCCTGCCGGATCGCGTCGAGCCCCGTCACCCGACCGGAATCGTCCTGGCGCACGTCTTGCACGACGGTGTCGTAGTGGAACTCGACGCCGGCTTGTTCCGCGCCCTGGATCAGCAGGCGACCGTACTCCCAGCGATCGATGACCGCGAGTTCGCCCGGCACCGGGATCTCCAGCACCGTGTTCTCTTCGGGGATCTCGAAGCGCCCGTGGTCGACGCCGGTGTTGGTGAACGCGCTCTCGATCTGTGATTTCGGGATCGAACTCGGGAAGTTCGAGGCCCCCTTTAGCGCGTCCCCGCAGGCGATGTGGCCCGCCTCTTCGTCGTCCTTGCGCTCGGCGATGACGACGTCGTATCCCTCGTGGGCCAGTGTCGCCGCAGCGTAACAGCCCGACGTGCCCGCACCGACGACGGCCACGTCGTACTCGTGGGTGGTCATGCAGAACACTGTACTCCCGAGGGGCAAAACTCTTTATTCCGAGGACGGGGATTCCGTCGTCACGAGTGGATCTGGAGTCGGATTCGCAGACCGAACCACGCTATCGGTACCTGACGCCGAACAGTACGCCGCCCAGCATGACCAGCGCGAGCAGCCCGATCGCGAGTACGTCACGGAGCAGTGCCGCCAGACCGGATTCACCGGACCCGTCCGCTGGTGTTCGTCGCTGATCGTCCGCCGAACTCCGCGCAGTCGGGCGGTCTTCATCGGCCTGAACCTGTCCCGCCCGAACGCCGCTGACGGCGACCGTCCCGCTCTCTGCCGTGAACTCGATCGGCACCTCGGTACGCTCGTCGGGACCGACCGTCACCGACTCGTTCGCGACCGGGTCGCCGTCGACGGTCACGGTGAGTGTCCGCGACGCCGCCGCTGGTCCCGGATTGAACACCGTGACACGAACAGTCGCGTTGAGACCGCGGCGCACCCAGTCCCATGGCGGTTCCACGTCGGTGATTTGGACCCGGCCAGCAGCGTCCGCTCCACCGCCCACCATTGTCGCGTCGGTCGCGGTGGTCAGTTCAGTCTCACTGGTTTCGGTCGGATCCGTCGCCGTGGGGTCGACCGGCGTCGACGACGGCGTCGGCGAATCGGTCGACCCCTCGCTTGCCGAGGCCGCTGTCGACGCAGTCACACCCGGTGTCTCGGTTGGCGTGATAGTGGTTCGATCGACCGATGTCTGGGTCGCCGTGTCAGTCGGGGTCACCCTCGGGGTGTCGGTCGCGGTCGTCGTGGGTGTTGGCGTCGCTGTCGGTGTCTCGTCGTCCGGTGCGATTCCGGGAATCGGGTCAGAATCGGATGTCGTGTCTGACGTAGCCGTGCTTTCTGAGGTGAATACCGTGCCTTCAGTTTCAGTTGGCTCTGGCGTCGCTGTAGCGGTGGCAGTCGGCGTAGCGGTGGCAGTCGGTTCTGGTGTTTGGGTGGTAGTGTCGGTCGGCTCTGGTGTTGGAGTCTCGGTTGGTATCGGCGTGTTGGTTTGCTCCGGCGTCGCAGTCTCGGTTGGCGTCGGCGTGCTGGTCGCTATCGGCCGTTCGGTCGTCCTCTTTGATTCGGCTTCCGGTCCAGCATCCTCTGGTGGTCCAGCATCCTCCGGTGGTCCGGCATCCTCCGGCGGCCCGGGATCACTTTCGTCGCCTTCCCGATCTCCGTTGTCTTCCTTGCCCCCCTGCTCATCTTCCATCCCCTGTTCGGCTTCCTCTTCGTTCTCATCGTCCTCCTCCCAGAACCACTGGTCATCCTCGTCGTCTTCGTCCTGTTCGTCGTCGTCCTCACCGTTTGCCCCCTCGCCCTCGGCTTCCTCCTGATCCCCTTCCTCTTCCCCGTCCTCTTCGTCGTCTTCATCCTGCTCGTCCTCCCAGAACCACCAGTCATCTTCGTCTTCTGCGTCTTCGTCATCGTCCCAGATTACCCATTCGTCCTCGTCATCTGCATCCTCGGCCACAGTCGTCGTTGCTGTCGTGTTGCCAGTCGCGTCGTCGTCCGCCGTCTCGGTCCCGATTTCCTCGCTCGCTGTCGCGGTACTGTTCGCGACGTTCTCGTTACCCGCTGACTGGAGTCCCTCGATGTGACCGTCGGCCGGCGTCGTCGCGCCGACGACGGGAGCGCCACCCAGTACCAGGACGGCGGCGAGCCAGAGTACGACGAGCTTTCCCATAGGAGCGCGAGTCGTGTCACGCCAATTGTTATGCCCAGCGAAGCGGCGATAAGCCGGATATACTCCTCGGCGCCGGCGACTGCCACGCTCGGAAACAGCCTGCCGAGAGCGGCTCGACCGATAACAAGAGTTTTGCCCAGCGGTTCCGAACGCCGGGACATGACCGAGTACACCGTGGAGTTCGTGGGGACCGGCGAGTCGATTTCGGTCTCCGAGAAAGAAACGATCCTGAGTCGGTGTCTCGAAGCGGGGCTCGCTCAGGAGTACTCCTGTCGCGTGGGGATGTGTCTGGCCTGTTCGGCCGAGATCGTCGAGGGCGAGGTCGTCCAACCGGCCGCGCGGGGGCTGACGGAACGAGAGCGTGAGCGGTTCGCCCTGACCTGTATGGCCCGTCCAGCGTCGGATCTGAAACTGGATCGTGGGAAGTACCCACCGAGCATCGATTCGGCAGCCGAGGCCGACGCTTCGGGCGACGATCCGGCCGCCGCCGACGATTGATCGCATTAATTCGGCCTGTCAGAACAGAAACGATCCCACAGCATCGAGCCGATTACACAAGGCGTGCTTTCGGCCCGTCTCAGAGCCATTGACACGCACTTCGCCGAAGGACAGATCATATAAGCGAGTGGCTCCTACGTAGAAACGAACCGTTGCAGACCCGTGCCAGGGGACGGCCGTCGAAGACTGCCACACTTCCACAATCATGACCAGCCGCGTATACAGACTTCATTCGACGCTCGAACTGCCACTCGAAGACACATACGACTTTTTCGACGATGCCGATCTACCGCCGGAGATTTCCGACGTGGAGATCACCCGTCGGAACAACACGCTGATCATCAGTGCCGTCTCGACCGACGACACCATCAGCAAGTACACGCCGACGGCCCAGCTGAAGGCCAGCGTCACGGAGAACCGCGTCTACGAGGAAGACCCCGAGGAAGTGAACGGTCCCGGACCAGGTCCCAGCAGTGGCGGTGGCAGTCCCCAGTGGGGCACGTTCGAGGAAGAGGAAGAGGAGATCCCCTCCGAACTCGTCGAGTACGCCTGTTTCAAGGGCGACCTCGAAACCGTCCTTCAGAACACGGCGCTCCAGTACCCGATGTTCCAGGTCCTCTGTGAGGTCGCGAAGAACGCTGAGAAAGGCACGCTTACCGCGATCGTCTGCGTCGACGAGGAACTCGAAGCGGTCCGCATCGTCGACGGTGAGCCGCGTCCTGCGACGATCAACGTCGCCGAGGAGCCCCGCGACGAGGGCGGCGAGGACAGCGTCGACTGGCGAAACAACGAATTCATCAGCTGATCCCCTGGCTTCTCCCCCGCTTGTCGTCTCTCCAGCGTTGCGTCTTCCCCGTGTTCGGTGTGTTCTGGTTCGCTCAGAACGATCCGTATGACGACGCCACTAGGCGTCGATCGTGAGCGTGTAGATCCGTTTGCGTGCGTCGGCGAAGGAGAAACGAGAGTCGACAGCGCCCGCCTCTTCCAGTCGGTTGAGCGCGTACCTGACGGTGCGGGCTGGCAGCAGCGTCTCGTCGGACAGCTGGCTCTGGGTGAGAGTCCCGTTGTACTCCAGCACTTTCGCGACAAGCTTCGCGCTGGGTGGGAGGTCGCGAACGGCGTCCCACTTGACGGGCTCGGTGTCTGACTCTCGGTCGGAGCGTGCGAACTCGGAAGTGCTCATGATATCCTACCGTTTGGAATACAGTGTGATAATATTTTCTGTTCCAGAATATGCGCTACGATAATCAGACTCTCCCTCGCGTCGATCCAGAAGTTCCGGTTCGAGAGACCCCTAGACGGCTGATATCGCGGTGGAGTCAGGAACTGACCCGACCCGAAGCCTCATAATGGCTGACCCGCTAGCGAGTGGTAATGACCGACACCGTCGAAGAGGTCGACCTGCCGTACGACGACGATGCGTCGCAGCAGGAGAAAATCGAGGCGTTGCAGGAACGCCTCGAGGTGTTGGAGGACCAGAACGAGGAGATGCGTGACAAGCTCCTCGACGCCAACGCCGAGAACAACAAGTACCAGCAGAAGCTCGAACGACTCACCCACGAGAACAAGAAGCTCAAACAGTCCCCGCTGTTCGTCGCGACCGTCCAGGAACTGACCAGTGAGGGCGTCGTGATCAAGCAGCACGGCAACAACCAGGAGGCCCTGACCGAGGTCACAGACGAGATGCGTGACGGACTCGAACCCGACTCCCGCGTCGCGGTCAACAACTCCCTGTCGATCGTCAAGCGCCTTGACGACGAGACGGATGTCCGCGCTCGCGTGATGCAGGTCGACCAGAGCCCCGACGTGACCTACCAGGACATCGGCGGAATCGAAGAGCAGATGGAGGAAGTCCGCGAGACCGTGGAACTCCCGCTGAAGTCCCCCGAGATGTTCGAAGACGTGGGTATCGACCCACCGTCCGGCGTGCTCCTGCACGGTCCGCCCGGCACCGGGAAGACGATGCTCGCCAAAGCCGTCGCCAACCAGACCGACGCCACCTTCATCAAGATGGCCGGCTCCGAACTCGTCCACAAGTTCATCGGCGAGGGGTCGAAGCTGGTCCGTGACCTGTTCGAACTCGCGCGTAACGAGGAGCCCGCGGTCGTCTTCATCGACGAGATCGACGCCATCGCCGCCAAGCGAACCGACTCCAAGACGTCCGGTGACGCCGAGGTCCAGCGGACGATGATGCAACTCCTCAGCGAGATGGACGGCTTCGACGAACGCGGCGAGATCCGCATCATCGCCGCCACCAACCGCTTCGACATGCTCGATCGGGCCATCCTCCGCCCCGGCCGCTTCGACCGACTCATCGAGGTCCCCAAGCCCGACTACGAGGGCCGCGTCCAGATCTTCAAGATCCACACCCGCAACATGAACGTCGCCGACGACGTGGACTTCGAGCAGCTCGCCGGCGACATCGACGAGGCCTCCGGTGCCGACGTGAAAGCGATCTGTACCGAGGCCGGTATGTTCGCCATCCGCGACGACCGCACCGAGGTCCGGATGGACGACTTCCTCGACGCCTGGGAGAAGATCCAGGCCGACGACACCGACGAGGAAGAAGTCTCCCGCACGTTCGCCTGACCATCTTTTTCCGCTTCGGGTTGCCTCGCTCGCTTCGCTCACGGGTCGTGCCTCCCCGTTCGCTTTCGAGGCCCGCCTTCGGCGCGCCTCGCCCTCGCTCGCGGCGGGAACCCTCGCGCAAAAACATGGGTGAAAAAGGCCGGACCTCGCTTCCCTCGGTCCGGTGAACTGGGCGATCTGCCGGGTCCCGACAGACCCCTCGGTCGCCCGGATGCTACCGCTACCTCAGTAATCGGTATCGACCAATGACTGAACAATCTGCGTCGGCGCGCGCTGTCGCTCGCGTTGGCGAGCGACAACACTGTGCGAGGGATGAGGAGCGCAGCGAAGCGAGCACCGCAATCGGTTGGGGAGGTGTGTGGCGCGGTATGGTGCCGTGCTGTCCTGGTGGATCGAAAGGGCGAGGCGCGAGCGTGCTGAGGGCTTTCAGTCCTTCTCGGCCCCGCTGTCTGCTACGCTGTCTGTTTCTTTCACCCACTAACCGACAGAGTCGACTGTTCTGTTCGCACGAATACAGAACGGGTCGTTCATCCCCGATGGACCAGAAAATAACCACTTCGTGAAGCCCTCCCTGCCACGCTAAAACCGAGCTATCCGACGAGCACGTTCTCGAAAGCTTCGACGCCGCCAGAAGCTCTTTGCTCTCTCAGTCCTAGGCGGTGGTATGAGCGTCCTTGACCAGTTCGACGAGCCACCGTGGGTCGCAGCGGCTGCGACCGCGATCAGTTACGGGGTCGTGTTGTTTGTCCTGTTTCTCCTGTTGTTCGTCGCACCGTATCTATTGCTGTCCTGATCCGGCTCGTTGCCGCGGGCTGAAGGGGGCAGGCCGTTCTATCGCTCCAGCCTACATCCCCATGTCTGCTCCCTGCTCGGGCACCGGGAGGTCGTGTGGTGAGACGGAGAGCAGTTCGGCGGCGTGATCGAGCGCCATGTCGAAGCCGTAGTAGCGTTCGAGTTCGTCGCCGTCGGCGGTCGGTCTGACCTTCAGCATCGCGTATCCCTCACTGTTCTGGGCGATCGCGGCGGTTCGCCCGTCCCGCTCGAATTCGAGGACGCGCTCGGTGTCGGTCTCGTAGTACCGTGCTGTGATCCCGTCGGCCGTCGCCGTCGCGGCGTCGTCTGTCATCGCTGGCACTAGGGACGACGGACAGTCGAAAGTATCGGTCCGTGGGCGTCGACGAACGCTGCCGTTCGAAAGGAGAACAGTCGAGTGGTTGGGATGCGGTCGACAGGATATGACGAAGTGGCTCCAGAGCGGTCGCAGACGAGACATCTGTATCATCCTCGCCAGCGAAGACGGACTGAACGGCCAGACACTCAAAACGCGGCTGGAGCGCCACTACGACGAGCGGATCGACCCTCAGAGCTTCTACGGCGCGCTGTCGGCGATGGTCGACAGCGGCTTTCTGGAGAAGGAAACAGCGGGCATCGCCGACGAGTACTCGCTGACCGAGGCCGGTGAGGCCAGACTGCGAGACCAGTACGAGTGGATGCGTGCGCAACTGGACGCCGACCCCTGACTATTTACTCCTCGTCTTCGATCGGCCGATAGCAATGTCGATCGGCTGGGGTATCGCACAGGGGACGCTCGACGCACTGCCCTACAGTATGCTGGGGGCAGCGGTCACGTACGTCGGCGGCGCGACGAGATTCACGATCCCGATGGCGCTGACCGTCGCCACCGTCGTCTGGATCGTCCTCTTCCTGATCGGGCTGACAGTGAGTCTCAACCGCTACCGTACCAGCGGCAAGTCGCTCCCGATCACGCGAGTAGTCGTCTATCATACCCTGTGGGCGATTCCGGGGTGATACGGTTTCCTGTGGCTATTTACCGGTGATCGACAGGGCGGGGGCGACGATCACCGGTAAGAGACGACAGTAACCGTGTGAGTCACTGCCAGCGGTCCGGGCGCAACCGATCGGCTACTCCAGCAGCTGGTCGGCGATCGTGTTCCGGAGCACTTCGCTGGTCCCCTCGTAGATCTCGTTGAGTTTTGCGTCGCGGTAGAATCGCTCGACGGGGAAGTCCTTGGTGTAGCCGTAGCCGCCGTGGATCTGGATGCCTTCGTTGGCGACCTCACGGGACACCTCGGAGGCGTAGAGTTTCGCCTGTGCGGCCTCCTTGACGAACGACTCGCCGCGGATCTTCTTGTCGGCAGCCTTGTGCATCAACATTCGGGCGGCCTCGGTCTTGGTGTCCATGTCGGCGAGCTTGTGCTGGATCGCCTGGAAGTCGCCGATGGGCTGGTCGAACTGCTCGCGCTCCTGCGCGTAGTCGAGTGCCTCGTCGAGCGCTGCCTGTGCGATACCGACGCCGCGTGCAGCGATGGTAATCCGGCCGCCGTTGAGCGTCTTGAGCGCGTGGACGAACCCGCGTCCGTCCTCACCGAGGCGTCGCTCTGCGGGAATGTGCATGTCGTCGAAGCGCAGTTCCGCTGTCGGGCAGCCCTTGTCGCCGAGTTTGTGCTCGGTGCCCTCCACGTGGAAGCCGTCGTCCTCCTCGGGCCGGACGATGAAGGAGGAGATACCCTTGCTGCCGGCCTCGGGGTCGGTCTTGGCGAAGAGGACGACCGTGTCTGCGACCGAGCCGTTCGAAATCCAGAGCTTCCCGCCGTTGACGACGTACCCGTCGGGTCCCGCTTCCTCGCTGGGGTCGCCGCCGACCGGTTCCGCCGTGGTCTCCATCGCTGGCACGTCGCTGCCCGCACCGGGTTCGGAGAGCGCGAACGCACCGATCTCCTCACCCTCGGCCAGTGGCGTGAGATACTCCTCTTTCTGGGCCTCGTTGCCGAACTCGTAGACCATGTTGCAGGCCAGCGAGATGTGGGCGGCGACGATCGTTCCCAGTCCACCACTCCCGCGCGATATCTCTTCGAGCGCCATCGCGTAGGAGTGGTAGTCCAGTCCGGCACCGCCGTACTCCTCGGGGATCGGCATCCCCATCAGGCCCAGTTCGGCCATCTGGTCGACGAGATCCCACGGGAACTCGTCGTTCTCGTCGATCTCCGCGGCGCGCGGGACGACTTCTTCGTCGACGAACTCCGTGACCATCTCACGGATCTGTCGCTGCTCCTGTGTCGGGGCGAAATCCATAGTCGAGTTTTCGACTGTCGGGGCTTCAGTGTTCGGCCCGCGGGTATCGCTCCGATCACCCGACGCCAGTCGACCGACTTCCATCACTACAGTGTGTGTCGACCGGGACGAAGCTGTCCCCGCGCTGGCCTGCGGGAACACCGCGGTCGTCGTCCGCTACGCGTACGGTGACTGTCTCGTTCGCCTCGGTTACCGACACGACGACACTCGGTTGCTTGCCGTCGGTGTGTTCGACGTCGTCGGTCGGTTGCTTGCCGAGAAGAGAGTACGATCAAACCGGCTTCGAAGAAGGAAGATCAGCGCGTAACCGAGCGATAGAACGAGACCGAGTACACCGTGAAGAAGCCGCCAAAGAGAAGCCCGCCAGCAACGACGACGAGACTCACGCCGACGACGATGGGAAGCGACGGATCCGAGATGGCAAACAGCGTCGTCGACTGGGGCGACAGGACGAGAGCCCCGGCGGCCAAGACGAACCCGGCGAGACCGCCGATGATGACACCGAGGAGTGAGTACCCGAGTGTGCTCACGAGATGCTGGCGAACCACCGAGATACTTCGTTTGATCCCGTCTACCACGCCCATGTCTTCGAGGACGATCGCCTGTCCGTAGAACTGGGCGAAGAAGACGAGACCGAGATACAGGAGGAGGACGACGGCGACGAGAACCGCAATGACGGCGATGATCCCGGTATCGAGTGCCTGGGAGCCGCCGCTCTGGAAGAAGACTGCGCCGCCGAAGACGGCTCCGAAGAACGCGATCGACCCGAGCACGAAGTTAACCGCCATCACCGCGAGATACGCCACGAGGATCGAGACGTAGTTGGATTTGCCCTCGTCGACGAACGTCTGGAGGGTGGTTCGTCCATCGAGCGCTTCGTCGGCCATCCCGATCAGTCCGCCCTGGAAGAACGGCACCACGACGACGAAGACGAGCGACAGGCCGATCGACACGATACTACTGAGAATCGGGTCTATCGACTGGAGGGCCAACTGCAGTAGTTGCAACACCAGCACGAGCACCACCGGCACGAACAGGACGGGGTTGTCGAGGAGGGCACTGGGCGTCCGGCGGAGTGAACGCAGGGCAGGCAAACTGTTCGTCATTGGTCTTTGCTGGGGGTGATCTCGAACGTAGTGATCGTGCCGAACAATCCGGTCGACGTCTCCTCGACCGAGAGGCCCGCCTCGGCGACGATTTCGCGTGGCTCCTGGGTCCAGCGACAGCCGCTCTGCTCGTAGTGGGCGTCTGCGCGCCACTCCTGGAACCGGGCGATCGGTCCAACGGAACTGCGGCCGTGTTCGACGAGACGGATCGTCCCGTCTGGCTTGCAGACCCGGTCCATCTCCCGAAGTGCAGCGACTGGGTCGGGGAAGGTACACGTCGACAGCGCCGAGATGACCGCGTCGAAGCTATCGTCGGGGAACGCGAGATCGTGTGCGTTCATCTCGCGAACCGTCCCGTCTCTCCCGAGCTCTGCGAGGGTGTCTTCGGCCTTCGTCAGCATCTCTGGGCTGATGTCGATGCCGACGAGTTCGACCGTCTCGGGGAGATACCGGAAGTTCGTCCCGGTGCCACAGGCGACGTCTAACACCTTGCCGTCCACGTCACCGAATCGGCGGCGTCGATGTCGCCCGGTGATAGCCCGGTCGAGCCATTCGAACCGTTGCATCGAGTCGGCAAAGTCGGCGTACGATGCTCTGATCTCCGAGACCGACTGTGGCCTGTTCGAGGCCGGGTCAGTGTCGGATCGCTGTTCCTCTCTATCGGTGTGTCGTCGTTCCGTGTGTTCTGTCGTCATGGTGTTGTGGGTATTACTGTCGTTCGTCGGTTTCAGACGTGTTCGGTGAAGAACTCGATACTCTGTGTGATGTACGCGATGCGGTTTGCCGTCCGTTCGATGCCGTGGCCTTCGTCCTCGAAGAGCAGGTACTCGTGATCGATATCGCGGTCCGAGACTGCGGTCACGAGCCGTTCGGCCTCGCTCTGAGGAACGCGTGGATCGTTCGCGCCCTGTACGAGCAGGAGCGGAACGTCGATGTCGTCGGCGTACGCAATCGGGGACCGTTCCTCGTAGACGTCGGGTGTCTCCTCGGCCGTCGCTTCGAGTTTCCGGAGCACGGCATCGCCGAGGGACTGCCTGGCGTCTTCGACGGCCGTCTTCCAGTCGACGACGCCGCAGACACTCGCGCCGAAATCGAACGCTTCCGTCGTTCCGACACTCATCAGCGCTATGTAACCGCCGTAGGACGCGCCGAGGATCCCGACCGTGTCCCGTCCTCGATGACGGAGATCCTCCGCGCCTGCAACGACGTCTGTGATGTCGTCGCCGCCGAGATCGCCGTCGCTCGCCTTGCGGAACGCACGTCCGTAGCCGCGGCTCCCGCGGCAGTCCGGGGCGAGGACTTCGAAGCCGGCGTGGACGAGGATCTGTGTGACCGGATCGAGCCGGTTGAAGTGCTGTGCTTCCGGGCCACCGTAGACCGTGACGATGCCCCCGATCGGCGACTCTTCGGGCTGGTAGAGCCGTGCGGCGATCGCTTGCCCGTCGAACGATTCGTAGCGTACCTCTTCGGGGGCGACCGTCCGCGCGTCGACACGGCCTTCGTCGACGAGTGTCGTTCCGTTCCGGCGAAGGTCGCCAGCTGTGGTCGTGCTCCGGTGGTCGTAATAGACGTCGCCGTCGTGGACTGTCACGTCCTCATTCGTTCCTGTCCGCTCGATCGTCGTCACCTCGCCGTCGCTGAGGAGACACAGGCGACGGTCGCCGCCGCGGGCTTCGAGGAAGACGATATCGCCGCTGGATGTCCACTGCGGGTCGTACTTATCGCGGTTGTTCACGTACCGGAGTTCGTCGTCGCCATCGCCGTCGGCGACCGCGAGTTCTCGGTAGCCGGTCTGGTGATTGGTCGTGAAGACGATCCCGGCCTCCGACCACGCCCCGCGACCGTCGTCTGTGACGGCGAACGACTGCTCTGAGTCCGGTTCGTCGAGGAGGACGTCGTCTCTGTCGAGGTGACAGTCGACGAGTCGGAGTCCCGAATCCTCGACGGTGCCGGCCTGATAGACGAGGCGTTGGCCGTTCGGCGACCAGGCGTACCCCGTGACCGGTTCGTCCGCTTTGGATCGGCTGGTGATCTCACCCTCGTCGAGGTGGAGCGTGTACAGACCCAGTGATCCGTCTCGGTTCGAGACGAACGCGATCCGGTTCGGATCTGTCGGATGCTGTCTGGCGTTACAGTTGCGGTACTGGTCGACGAGGACCGGGGTGATCACACCGGTCTCCGGATCGACTTCCACGAGGTCGAACTGCTCTGTGCCGTCCTCGTCGCGGTAGGCGAGAAGCGACTCCCGGCCCCGCAACCACTTCGGGGACGTGATATCGCTCTCGGTGTTCGTGAGGTGACCGTCGGGCGTTCGAAGGCCGTAGGAACCGTCGTCGTACGCCGCGTAGACGACTGTTCCGTCGGGTGTTCTGGTGTAGCCCGACACGCCGTGGGCCTCGGCGAGTGATTCCACGTAGTTGGAGAGCTGTTCGACGGATCGGTTCCCGTCGAGCGGGTTGGGTTCAGTCATCGTCTGGATTGTGGTTTCGACAGCTGGAGTGTCGCCTCGCCACCTCTTAATAATTATTGAGATATTGATATATTACCACCATCGTTTCAAAATCTCGTTTGAGTGACCACCCCGTGTTAGAGGGCATCTATCGCCAGAAGCAGTCCATCCTCCCTGTCGCAGTCAGATTCGCCAAACGACATTTTTGAAACTTTTCTATCACGAACGCCGCTCAGTGTGGTTTCTGCGCTGGACGCGCTTGATTCGTGAGATCGCCGACTTCTGAAAGTGGAACGCTGCCCTCCCTCGAAGGAGAGGTAGCTCGAAGGAAACTCCGCGAGCTTTCGAGGCACTGTACCTACGGTGAGTCCGCCCCGAGATGCCGAACCAGCGCTTCGGTCACCGCTTCACGCTCGTGATGAACCCAGTGTGACGCACCGGCGAACAGCCGGAGTCGCCCCTCGTCGCAGTAGTCGACACTCCGTTCAGCCATCGTCGGACGGAGGGCGATGTCGTCTTCGCCCCAGCAGATCAGGGTTGGCTGGGTGACCGTCTCCTCGGGAGGCCTGTTCGATCGACGGAACCCACGATACCAGTTGATCCTCGGTTCGATGCCGGTGTGTTTCCAGGCCGCCCTGTAGCGTTCGATCGTCTCGTCGTCGAACGTCCCCTCGTTCGACGTGATTTCGAGGGAATCGACCATGTTGTCCATATCGTTCCGACGCAGGAGCCACTCCGGGAGCGCCGGGACCTGATAGAACCACACGTACCAGCTCCGGACGATCTGTTCGAGACTCGAACGGAGGGCCTCTCCGTAGACCGTCGGATGGGGGACATTGAAGATGCTGAGGCGGTCGACCATGGATGGATGTCGGAGCGCGGTGTTCCACGCGACGAAGCCACCGAAGTCGTGGCCGACGACGTGGGCCGAGTTCCTGTCCTCACTGCGGATCAATTCGCGGACGTCGGCGACGAGTTCCGATTGCCGATAGGGATCGATCCCGTCGGGCGCTTCGCTCAGATTACAGCCCCGCTGATCCGGGACGACCACTCGGAAGCCAGCCTCGACGAGCGAACGGATCTGATCGCGCCAGCCGTACCAGAAATCGGGATGTCCGTGCAGGAGGACGACCAGCGGCGCATCGGGGTCTCCGGCGACGACGACGTGTAGTCGCACGTCGTTGACGTCCCGGTAGGTGGATTCGACATCGAGGTCGGTGAGTAACGATGCGTCAGTGCTTGTCACCGTCTTCGCGTTCGTGGGGGAGTTCGTGACCGACATCGTGTTACCTGTGGGTAGAGATACGCGACAGCACCGAATACGAAGACTGCCGTACCGATGTGGCTCTTTTTAAAACATCGACCGCAACTTGCCCCGTGTCGGCCCGTGGGCGAGAATCAGTGGACGAGTTCCGTGAAGACACGTTCCTCGGCTTTCCGGAGGTGTTCACCGACTGTTCCGGGAGAGATTCCCACGACTTCGCCGATCTCTTCGAGAGACGCCTGCCGAGGCTCGCTGTAGTAGCCCAGATCGACTGCTGCTTCGAGCACTTCTTCCTGCCTGGCTGTGATCATCCTGCTGAACGACGATTTGTCGGCCTCGTAATCCCCAGTCTCCTGGATCTCGAACGTATGGCCCTCCATCTCCTCTGCGTATTCGTACAGTTTACTGAACGTTTCGTCGGTTCCCAGGTACGTGACTTTGAGGTGGTTCTCGGACGTGAAGTGAACTGGCGTCTCGATGACCAGCAGCGATTCTCGTTGCAGTTCGAGCGATCGACGAACGTCGTCCGTCGGTTCGAACTGGCTCACAGCCATCCACCGGTCCCCTCCGGCGGTGAGATAGCTAATGACGTACGGGGACTCTTCCATGATCCGTTTGTATCGTTGCTTATCGCCGCTTGCCTCGGCAAACAGAAGTACAGTATCGTCGTCGAGCAACTCGATATGATGGATGGCCCGCCGTCGGATAGACGGGTCCTCCGTCAGTTCCTCCCCGAGCGGATGGAATGCGTTCCCTCCATCTGGTTTGACGATCACTGTGAGATATCGCATACCACATTCTACAACGCGCACAGTAAAACAACTCCGGCTGCTCGCGGTTTAAACGCCACCACTGGTGAGGCAGCGCGGCTACGGGACAATACCGAGTACTGACGGCCGATGGACGATGCAACAGCAACAACGCCCGACCACTAACCCGCTTGCGGACGAGGTAGTCTCAGCCCTCTCCAGCGAGACCATCGTCGACCACGGATCACACGAGAACGCTCCCGCGTTCGTGATTCGTGCCGACCAGGTCCAGACAGCACTCTCGACGCTTCGCTCGAAGACTGGACTCGACCACTGCACGTGTGTGACTGCTCAGGAGTACGAAGATCGCTTCGAGACGGTGTATCACCTCACCAGTTACGACGACCGGACGCGCGAACTGTCGGTCGTCGTTCCGACGACGAAGGACGATCCGGTCAGCGAGTCGGCCGCGCCGGTCTACCGGACGGCCGAGTGGCACGAACGCGAGGCCTACGACCTCGTCGGGATCAAGTACGAGGGCCATCCGGACCTCCGGCGTATTCTGCTCCCCGAGACGTGGCAGGGCCACCCGTTGCAAAGCGACTACGATCAGACACAGCCACAGATCGTCACACTCCGTGAGCACGCCAATCCCCTGGAAGAGGACCATCACGAAGCAGGGACGGACACGATGTTCCTCAACATCGGACCCCACCATCCGGCGACCCACGGGGTACTCCATCTGGAGGTGACGCTGGACGGCGAGCAGGTGGCCGACGTCCAGCCAGATCTGGGCTACATTCACCGCTGTGAGGAACAGATGTGTCAGGGGAGCACCTACCGTCACCAGATTATGCCCTACCCCGACCGGTGGGACTGGGGCGGCGCCGGTCTGCTCAACGAGTGGGCCTACGCCCGCGTCATCGAGGATCTGGCCGACATCGACGTCCCCGAGTACGCCCAGGTCATTCGGACAATGAGCGCCGAACTGTCGCGCATCCTCTCGCACTTGCTGTTCACTGCGATGTACGCGCTGGATGTCAGCGGCGAGTTTACCGCCACCTTCATGTACGGCTTCCGGGACCGGGAAATCGTCCAGGACCTCCTGGAGGATCTGACCGGCCAGCGCATGATGTTCAATTACTTCCGCGTCGGCGGCGTCGCCTGGGACCTGCCCGAGCCCCGCGAGGAGTTCTTCGAGGCCGTCCGCGCTTTCACCGATGAACTACCGCACAAGCTCGGGGAGTATCACGATCTCCTGACGAGCAACGAAACCTTCCAGCTCCGCTGTGTCGACACCGGCGAACTGCCACCGGCGGTCGCCAAGCGGTACGGCTGTACGGGACCGGTCGCTCGCGGCTCCGGCATCGACTACGACCTCCGGCGGGACGACCCGTACGGGTACTACGACCGACTCCAGTGGAACGTTGTCACCGAGGACGACTGTGACAACTTCGCCCGCGTGCTCGTCCGACTGCGGGAGATCGAGGAATCGGCAGCCATCGTCGAGCAGTGCGTCGATCTCCTCGAGGACTGGCCCAGCGACGACCGGACCGTCCAGGCCAACGTTCCCCGGACGCTGAGGCCGTCCGGCGAGTGTTACAGGGCCGTCGAGGGTGCCAAGGGCGAACTCGGGATCTACATCCGTGCCGACGGCACCGATACCCCCGCACGGTTCAAGATCCGCGGGCCGTCGTTCTCGAACCTGTCGGCGCTCCCGGCGATGGCGGCCGACGAGTCCTTCGCCGACCTCGTCGCGACCCTCGGAAGCCTCGACACCATCATGGGGGAGGTGGACCGGTGACGATGCCACTCTCGCCACCGTGGAGCGAGACGTCCGGTCAGCTGGTGACGTGTATCGCCTGCGGTGAGACGATCGACCGGGAGAACGCCCGGGAGTACGACAAACACGGCGACCGCTGGAACCGCGAGGGGAAGGAGTTCGAGTATCTCTGTAAGCCCTGTCACCGCGACGGGTGTCACCAGAACCGCGACGGACTCGAGGAGACACTCGTGGCCGCCGGTGCCGGCCGGACCGATCGAGAGACGTTCCTCAGGCGGTACTGTGAACTGGTAGCTACCAACGCGGACCAGGAGTAAAAGGGGAGCGGGGACGTCTTCTTCGAGCCGTGCACCACCATCGCGTTCACCGAACAGACGCTGAACGAGCGCGACATCGGTGGGACGGTGTGCGTGGACGAGTGCTGGTCTGAGGACCTCGCCGTCGGTATCGACAACGCGATCAACGGTCCAGTGTCGGTCCGCTGGCCCCGAGTGGCCGACTACCGGGTGGCAGTTGCCGACAGAGATTTAAATATCGTGCTAGCGAACGGACACGTATGGGGTCTGAACAGATCGCAGACGAGATTTTTCAGGTCCTCTCGGACGAGATCAGACTCGACGTGCTCCGCACTATCGCGGTCTCACAGAACGAGAACAAACAGACCGGAATCGGAGCGCTGTCGTTCTCGGAGATTTACGACCGGGTCGACGTCGACAATACGTCGAAGCTGTCGTACCATCTCGGTGAGCTCACCGGGATCTTCCTCAGGAAGCACGGGGACTGCTACGCGTTCACTCACGCTGGCGAACAGCTGGTTCGCTTCGTCCTCGCCGAGAACTACCGGCAGCCCTCGGCAGTCGGTCCCATCGAGACGGAGGGTGGGTGTCAATACTGTGGTGAGACGACGCTTCGGGCAGTGCTCGAAGACCAGTTCTTCATGATGTACTGTACCGCCTGTGATCGCTGCGCCAACGCGTACCGGGTCCGGCCGGCACAGGTGCGCGACCGCTCCGGCGAGGCCCTGATCGACGCCGTGAGACAGGAACAGGCCGGCGACCTCCTCAAAGTCCGTCGCGGCGTCTGCCCGGACTGCGCGGGCCGTATCGAAACCGAGGTGTGGGACACTGCGGACGTCCCGTTCCCCGACGAACGACCCGAACCCGCCTCTTTCGTCACGGTTAGCGAATGTCTGGACTGTCTGCGGTTCCTGAGCCTCCCCCTTCCGTTCGCTGGCGCGTACCATCCGGAGTCGATATCGTTTCTCTGGGAACGCGGCGTCGACGTCCTGGGGAACGGCGTGTGGGAGTTCAACCGCTACCTCTACGACGGGAGCTGGCGCTCCGAACGGGTCGCCAGCGATCCCGTCGAGTACCGGGTCGAACTGGAACGTGATACCGCCACTCTTCGGCTGTTTCTCGACGAGAACGCGGTCGTCAAGCGAACCGAGCGCGTCCGCCGCAGGGATCAGAGCGAACAGCATTCGTGACCCAGATATCGAGACGGGGAGTCCGCCACTACGCTGCGTTCTGTGAACCCGGGCGGCGACGTGGCCGCTGTCGACCTGTCCTCAATCTTCGTAGCTGTAGAAGCCGTTCCCGGTCTTCTTCCCCAGATCACCCGCTTCGACCTTCCGGCGGAGTAAATACGCGGGCTTGTACCGATCGCCGAGTTGCTCGTGCAGGGTCTCGCTGGCGTCGAGCGCGATATCCAGCCCGATGTGGTCGGCCAGTTCCAGCGGCCCCATCGGGACGTTGGTGCCGAGTTTCAGCCCACGGTCGATGTCGGCCTTGCTAGCGACGCCCTCGTCGTAGGCGCGGATCCCCTCGTTGATCCAGGGGATCAAGACCCGGTTGACGACGAAGCCCGGTTTGTCGTCGGACTCCCACGTCTCCTTGCCGAGCGCTTGTGCGAAGTCGTGGGCCAGCGTGACCGTCTCGTCGCTCGTCTTCTCGCCGACCACGAGTTCGACGCCCTTCATGATCGGCACGGGGTTCATGAAGTGGAGGCCGACGACCCGTTCGGGGCGGTCGGTGGCGCTGGCGATCGTCGTGATCGAGATGGTGCTCGTGTTGGTTGCCAGCACCGCGTCCTCGTGACAGACCTCGTCGAGGTCGGCGAACACCGACTGCTTGACGTCGACGTCCTCGACGACGGCCTCGACGACCAGATCCACGTCTGCGAGATCGGCCAGCTCAGTCGTCCCGGTGATCCGGCTCCGGGTGTGCTCGGCCTCGTCTTCGGTCATCGTCTCGCCCTCGACCAGCCGCGAGAGGCTATCGTCGATCGCTTCGAACCCGTTCGTGACGAGTTGCTCCTCGACGTCGCGCATCACGACTTCGTAGCCGCTCGTGGCGGCGACCTGCGCGATCCCGTTGCCCATCGTCCCGGCACCGACGACGCCGACGCTGTCGATCTCTTCGATATCGGACATACTCGCGAGTTCGTCCCCCGACGGCGTAAGTGTGGTGGCGATTAGCACCACCCACGGAGGCGTCCAGACGGCAGAAACTGCCGGGAGTATTGAGGATTGACTCAGATCGTAGTAAATGTCAAGAACAATATATTTATGCCCCGGCCCTGAACACGCAGGTGATGCGTCCCATCGACGCGACTCCCCTCACACGTGATGGCAACGTACTGATCCTGGCGTACGACCACGGGCTCGAACACGGCCCGGTCGACTTCGCGGACCGTCCGGAGAGCGCGGACCCCGAGTCCGTGTTCCGGGCCGGGACCCACGACGCCGTCACGGCGCTGGCCGTCCAGAAAGGGGTGGGAGAGGCCTATTACCCCTCCTACGAGGACGACGTGACGCTGCTGGCGAAGCTCAACGGCACCTCGAACATGTGGATGGGTGAACCGGACTCGTCGGTCAACTGTTCGGTCGAGTACGCCGCGACCCAGCTCGAGGCCGACGCGGTCGGCTTCACGATCTATCCCGGGTCGAACAACGAGGTCGAGATGGTCGAGGAGTTTCGGGAGGCACAGGAGACCGCACGGGAGTACGACATGCCGGTGGTGCTGTGGTCCTACCCGCGTGGACAGGGACTCAAGAACGACACGAAAGAAGACGTGATCGCCTACGCCGCTCGCCTCGGGCTGGAACTGGGTGCCGACGTGACGAAGGTCAAGTACCCCGGGAGCAAGGAGGGGATGGCCCACGCCGTCGAGATGGCCGGCAAGTCGAAGGTCGTGATGAGCGGTGGTTCGAAGCGGTCTGACGAAGCGTTCCTGGAGAGCGTCCGCGCCGTCATGGACGCCGGTGGCGCCGGCCTGGCCGTCGGACGGAACGTCTGGCAACGAGAACGACCCGACCGGATCCTCGACGCGCTCGAACGGGTCATCCACGAAGGCAAGAGCGTCGACTCAGCACTCCAATGAGCAAATCAACCGACTTCACGCCGGGCGCGACCGACACCGCGACAGAAGCGATCGTCGACACTATCGCTGACTCGACGACGGCGATCCGCGAGGCCATCGCGACCGAGCGACAGTTCGCAGACGAGGAGAACCCCAGCGGGGAGAGCCAGCTCGCGGCGGACGTGGAGGCCGACATGTTGCTGGAGGAGCGCCTGCTGGCGATCGACGGCGTGGGGAGTTACGCCAGCGAGGAACGGGAATCGGTCACCGTCGACGACGAGGACGGTCATCGCCACGTCGCGATCGATCCGCTGGACGGGTCGTCGAACCTCGAACCTAACAGCGGCATGGGGACGATCTTCGGGATCTACGACACGAAACCGCCGACGATCGGCCGGAACCTCGTCGCCGCCGGCTTCGTCATCTACGGGCCGACCACGTCGATGATCGTCGCGCGCGACGACCGGGTCCGCGAGTACGTCATCCACGACGGGGACGCCCGGGTCGTCGACGACGACGTGTCGGTCCCCGCAGACCCCACCGTCTACGGCTTTGGCGGCGGACAGGAGAACTGGCAGGAACCCTTCTCGGAGTACGCGGCCGAACTGCGCGAGAAGCTCAAGCTGCGATACGGCGGCGCGATGATCGCCGACGTGAGCCAGGTGCTGACCTACGGCGGCCTCTTTTCCTACCCCGAACTGGAGTACCGCCCGACGGGCAAACTCCGCCTCCAGTTCGAGGGCCAGCCGATGGGCTACATCGTCGAGTCCGCCGGCGGACGCTCCTCGGACGGTTCCCAGTCGCTGCTGGATCGTGAACTCGACGAACTCCACGCGCGCACCCCGCTCCACCTCGGCAACCGCTCGCTGATCGAGCGCCTCGAAGAGCGCTACGAGCGGGCCGAGTAGCGTCGACCGGTCTCTGTTCGCGCGACTCGCTCTCAGTATCCAAGGTATATCGCGAGCGCCTTCAGAACGCCGTACGAGACGGTAACGAGAGCCACGAGCCCGCCCAGTACCGTGCTGACGATCCCGCCGGGCCACAGCGCGAGCGGATTCGGCAGGCCACCACCCCCCGCAGTCGTCTCGTTTGCCGTGCCCGTAACCGATGGCTCGTCAGTAGCGGATGAGCCGTCAGTCACGGGCGTGGGACTGCTCGTCGCACTCTCCGACTGCGTCCGGGTTCGGGAGGCCCCGCTGGCGTTTTCGCTGTCGTTTCGGACACTCACCGTCCCGGCCGTCGTCTCGTCGACGGCGAGGGTAACGCGTTGATCGATCCGGGTCGCGAACTGCAGCGAGCGGTTCTCGCCCGGCGGGACCGTCACCGTCCGGTTCGCGAGCGTCGAGCCGTTCCCCGTCAGTGCGACGGTCCGTGACCCGGTCCGTCCGCCCTCGTTGGTGACCGTCGCAGTGACGACGGCGTACTCGCCTGCACCGACGGTCTCGTCGGCCAGTGCCGCGGCGGTGACGACAAGCGAGGCGGACTCGTCGGTGTCGCTCGCCGTGGGTGTCGACGTGTCGGCATCGTCGCTCCCGGTCGTGTTCGCGCCGCCAGTTCCGTTCGCCGTCGCGCCATCGTCGCTCTCGTTCCTGGTTGTATTTGTCCCGTTGCCTCTCATCGCGGTCTCGTTGCTGGCTCCGATCGCGAACGTCGAGAGGCCCGGCGAGTCAGCGGTGAAGTGGATCCGATCCGCGTCGGCCCAGTGGACCCGCGTCGGCAGTTCCCGCCAGGTCCCGTTGTGTCGATAGAGCGAGACCTCGTCGGGCGCCAGCCCGGCCGCCTGGAGACGAAGTCGGTCGACCGCGAACGCCACGGTCACGTTCTCGGCCGTGTCGGTGGACGGGTGGTCGACCGAGATCGCCGCGACGCTCCGCCGACCGGTGGCCGTCGTGAACGCGCTCGCCTGCCCGCTCACGGTCGCACTCAGACGGATCGACTCGTTCGCCGGTGGTGTCACAGTCAGGGCCTCGACGGTGACGCCGTCTCGCGAGACGAGGTGCCCGCGCTCGTCGGCGATCCTGACCCGGCGAGCCGCCCGATCGGCGTACACGGTCGCGTTCGTCCGGCTGGCTGCGACCGGTGTCACGTCGACGCCGTCCTTGCTTGCCCCCGGACGAACGGTGACGTTGTGCCGGACCGTGACGGCCCGGCCGCGCCCGTCAGTGACGGTCACCGTGAGCGTCCGGTTGCCGGGGTCGGTGAAGGTGTGATCGACCGAGCGGCCCGCGCGGGTCGTGTTCGGTTCGATCGACCAGCGCACCGACTCGACGCCCACGTTGTCGTCGGCACCCGAGGCGAACCTGTGCGTGTCGCCCGCCGTGACGTCGCTCGGACCGTCGATGCTCGCGGTCGGCGGCGTCCGATCGACGAGGTAGTTCCGGCGAGCGTTGTACCCGACCGTGTTCTCCGCCTCGTCGGCGAGTTGCATCAGGAGGAGGCGGGACTCGCCCTCTTCGTCGAACTCGTGGACGCGTACGTACTCGACGGTGTTGCTGTTCCGGATCGTCTCGGTGAAGTTCGCGAGGACGAGGTTGCCGGCGTTGACCCCGCCGACCGCGAGCGTGAGCCGCGAGAGGGGTTCGGTCGTCTCGACGCCGATGCGGGCGTGGGTGGCGTTGAGCCGATCGACCGAGAAGTCGAGCAGACGGGGCTGACGGCTGTCCATCCCGGTCGCCGTTGCGCTGCCCGAGGAGACGGTGTTGGCCGTCGCGTCGCTGATCGAGCCCGCCAGCGAGACGGTCACGTTGTCGGTGTCGAGCGCGCTCACGAGCCTGAGCTCTACGATCGCGTTCGAGCCGGACTCGTCGACGGTCGCGTTCCGCAGGAGCCCGGAACTGACTTCGAAGTCGGACAGCGAGATCGACGACTCGTCGACGTCCTGATCGTCGGTGATCGTGACGACGATGGTCGTCTCGTTCCCTCGTTCTGCTGCCGACAACGTCGGCGCGTCGGTGTCGTTCCCGGACTGGGCCAGCGCCGGCATCGTGAGGGTAGCGGCAAGCAGCACTGCTGTGACGAAGACCGCGGTGTACGCCCATCGGCGGCGCCGCTGTCCGCCGCCGGACACGCTGGTGGAGGGCGACGCTCGAGTCACTATGCGGACGGTTCTCGCCCGGTCGCTATCAATATCTCGGCGTGATTACAACACGTGATAACGAAATCGGCGACGCTGGTCGGCAGAATTGTTACACTCCGGTACGACGGGCGTGACATGAAGGTACGTATCGCTGCCGGTGCGAGCCGCGACGAGGCCTCGGCCATCGCCGCCGCCATCGCCGAGCACGTCGGCGAGGACGTGCGGATCTACGTCGGCGACGACGACGAGGCACGCGTGGTCCACCGGGTCGACGACGGGGAAACAGCCGAAGACGAGCGCGCAGGTAGCGACCGAGCGGCGGACACCAGCGCGAGCGACGACGATCTCGGTCCGACGGATCGCGAGCGGTTGCTCCGCGAAGAGATCGCAGACATCGAGCGGGGCGGCCCCGAAAAGTACCGCGAACGACTCGACGAACAGGGGAAACTGTTCGTCCGCGACCGACTGGACCTCTGGTTCGGCGACGTGACTTTCGAGGACGGGAAGTTCGCGAACTTCGACGACTGGCATCCCGAATCACCAGCGGTCGACGAAGCCGATCCGAACAATCGACTGCCGGCGGACGGTCTGTTGACCGGCGCGGCCGACTTCGAGGACCGCTCGGTCCACTTCATGGCCAACGACTTCACCGTCAAGGCGGGGTCGATGGCCGAGAAGGGCGTCGAGAAGTTCCTCCGGATGCAACAGCGGGCGCTGAAAACCGGCAAGCCCGTGCTCTACCTGATGGACTCCTCGGGCGGCCGGATCGACCAGCAGCGGGGCTTCTTCGCGAACCGCGAGGGAATCGGCAAATACTACTACAACCACTCGATGCTGTCGGGCCGGGTGCCCCAGATCTGCGTCCTCTACGGGCCCTGTATCGCCGGCGCGGCCTACACCCCCGTCTTCGCTGACTTCACCGTCATGGTCGAGGGGATGTCCGCGATGGCGATCGCCAGCCCGCGGATGGTCGAGATGGTCACCGGCGAGGAGATCGACCTGGCGGAACTGGGCGGGCCGGAGATCCACGCCCGCCACTCCGGCAGCGCCGACCTCGTGGCCGAGGACGAAGAGCACGCTCGCGAACTCGTTGCGCAACTGATCGGCTACCTCCCCGACAGTGCCGACGACGATCCACCCCAGACCGAGGGGCGCGAGCCCGCGAAATCGCCCGACGGCATCGACGGCGTGATCCCGCAAGCACCGAACCGCGGCTACGACGTGCGTGACATCGTCGAACGCGTCGTCGACGCCGACTCGCTGCTGGAACTGCGGCCCAAGTACGGCAGCGAGATGCTCACCGGCTTCGCCCGGATCGACGGCCGGCCGGTCGGCGTCGTCGCCAACGATCCGAGCCAGCGGGCCGGTGCGATCTTCCCCGACGCCGCCCGCAAGGCCGCGGAGTTCGTCTGGACCTGCGACGCCTACGACATCCCGCTGCTGTATCTCTGTGACACGCCGGGGTTCATGGCCGGTTCGCAGGTCGAGAAAGAGGGCATCCTCGAAGCGGGCAAGAAACTGATCTACGCGACCTCGTCGGCCACCGTCCCGAAACAGTGTGTCATCCTCCGGAAGGCCTACGGCGCGGGCATCTACGCGATGTCCGGGCCGGCGTACGATCCCGAGGCGACGCTGGCGCTTCCTTCGGGGGAAATCGCCATCATGGGCCCCGAGGCGGCGATCAACGCCGTCTACGCCAACGAACTGGCCGACATCGAGGACGAGGACGAACGGGCCGCCCGCGAGGCAGAACTGCGCGAGCAGTTCCGCCAGGACATCGACGTACACCGGATGGCCAGCGAGGTCGTCATCGACGAGATCGTTCCCCCAAGTGACCTCCGGGCAGAACTGGCCGCTCGCTTCGAATTCTACGAGGACGTGGAGAAAGACCTGCCGTCGAAGAAACACGGGACGGTGCTGTAGGCGGAGGGTGGGTTCCGCTCAGTTCTCGACCGCCTCGCGATACTCGGCCTGCGTGACACTGTAGCGGTGGACCGTCGCCGGACCGTCGCCGTGGTCGGCACAGTTTCGCAGGGTCCCCTCTTGCCGGCCGCCGTGGCTCTCGATGTACTTCTCGATCGCGCGGCGCGATTTCTCGTTGTCCACGTCGCACTCCACGGCGACCACGTCCAGGTCGAGGCGTTCGAACGCTACGCGAAAGAGTTCGCTCGCACGCTCGCCTGAGTAGCCACGGCCCCAGAAGGGCTTGCGGAGCCACATCCCGAGCGTGCCCGCGCGTCGGTCCCAGTCGACACTCAGTCCCGTGAGGCCAGCGAACTCGCCGGCCCCGTCCTCGCCCGCTTTCGGACGGACGACGTAGCTCGCCGTCTCGCCGGTCTCGCGTGCCTCAGTCATCTGCTGGATGAAGTCACGGCTCACTTTCGGCGTCTCGTGTGGCTCCCAGGTGAGATACTGGGTCACGTCTTCGATGTCGTCCACTCGGTGGGAACTGTACTTATACAGCGTCATACGAACGGTTGTAGGTCTTTCCCAGTCGACCGCACGACGGCGTGCGGTCGACTGGGAAAACGTCTACAACCGTCCGTATCAGCGGCTCGATCGTCTCGGTCGTCAATGCTTCCAGTTCGAGGCGATCCGTCTCCAGAGGCTCGGGGAAGAGGGGCATGTCTGCACGTGATCGAGCACAGGTGGAAAGCGTACCGGGCGTATGGTAGTAGTCCACACGATTAGTGACGTTTATGCTCCGGGATAGATAGATTTTTCAACCATTGTTACGCAGCACCAAACGAGCCACAGCACACCCTGGTGGGGGCCACGGTCGCCGCTGTGGCGAAGAGACAATGGCGTCAGTAGAGACATCTACGCACGGTCGTTTGCACGCGACCGTCACACGGTGGGTCGCTGCGGTCGACAGTATCGCACTCGAACGACAGCTCTGGTCGCTGGTCGTCCTCGCGCTGGTTGTGGACGTACACACGACCGCTATAGGCCTCGAACAGGGGCTCACAGAAGGCAATCCGCTCATGCGCTGGGCGATCGGGTTCGGCGGTATCGGAGCGCTGGCGCTGGCGAAGACGGGCGTCCTCGCGATCGGCCTGGGCGTGCGCCGTCAGTTGCCACAGTACCGGCTGACGATCCCGCTCGGACTCGCGGTGCCGTGGGTGGCAGTCGTCGTGATCAACGTCGCGACGCTGTCCTGATACGGAGAGTTGTCGGTCAGTCCCAGATCGACCGCACGACTGCGTGCGGTCGACTGGGGAAACGTCGACAACTCTCCGTATGCCGGCCAAACGCCTAGCTTTTTGAACCAGTAAGAGCACTATCTATTCAGTCACTGCCGCAGCCAGCGGTGGACCGTCGTCGGCGTTCCGCGTGACCGTCGGTCCGTTCCGACTATCGTCCCGAAGAGCGGACACCGGCCGTACGGGTGGATTGCGTGGGAGAGTTACCATGAAAGACAGAGACGCACGCTTCGTGCCGGGAGGAGGAACGTGGCTGGAGCGTCGCTACGCGGAACTGTCGACGGTCGAACTCGAACTGTGGCTGATCGTGCTCGCGACGCTGACCCTCGACGTGATCCTGACGTACATCGGCCTGCGCTCGGGACTCATGGAGGGGAACCCGATCATGGGCCACGCGTTCGAACACGTCGGTTTCGCGGTGCTCGGCCTCGTGAAAGTCCTCGTCCTCGGGACCGCAGGGCTGGCTCGCGAGTACGCGCCCGAGTACGGGCCCGTGATTCCGCTCGGACTGGCGATCCCGTGGCTCTTCGCGTCCGTCGTCAACTACGTCCTGATCTTCTAGGCCGACGTCGCATCCCTCTCTCACGCTGCCAGCAGAGTCATACGGACAGTTGTAGCGGTCTCCCCAAACGAACGCACACAGTCGTGCGCTCGATTTGGCGAATCCCTGTAAGTTTCCGTCTCATTCACCGTCCGGCCGACGGTTGGCGAGGACCGTCCGCTCGAACGAACAGACCAGTGTGTCGTCCTGGTTGTACACCTCGACGACCATCGTGACGACGCCGCGCTCGCCGTCGCTGGTCTCGCGCTTGTCGGTCACCGTCGTCTCGGCCCGGAGCGTGTCGCCGTGAAACACCGGTGCGGGGTGTTCGACGTCGTCGTAGCCGAGGTTGGCGACGATCGTCCCGTCGGTGGTCTCGGGGATCGTGAGACCGACGGCCAGCGACAGCGTGTAGAGCCCGTTGACCACCCGTTCTCCGAACTCCGTGTCGGCCGCGAACTCGGCGTCGAGGTGGAGTGGCTGCTGGTTCATCGTCATATCACAGAAGCGCTGGTTGTCGCTCTCGGTGACGGTCCGCGTCCGGGGATGTTCGACGGTCTCACCGACTGTGAACTCCTCGTAGTACTTGCCGGCCATACGCCACGTTTCTGGTGGGAGCGCAAAGTACTCGGGGTGCCGAAGGCCGCGGTTGTTAACAACACCTGGGGTTGTCATTTTGTAATGGACAATTATATACCGGATCACTAACAATAAGGTCGTATCAGATGGGGTCACACTCTGCCCGCGTCGACCGGTCGACGTTACGGACGCTCCTGTCGGCAGCGACAGCGGACGCCGTCTGTCGACGGACCGTCGGGATCGTCACCAGAGAGATCGACGCGGATCGGACAGTCCTCGCGTTCGAAGACGACGAAACCCTGCAAGCCGCTCAGATCGCCGGTCAGTCCGGGGACGACGAGTGGCCACGCAGCTGGTCAGATCCGACGGATTGCCGGCTGCGATCGTTCCAGAACGGTGAGTCGGTACTCGTCGACGATCTCCGCGATACCCGATCGGTGTCACAGGTATCGACGACCGCCCGCTCACTGCTCTGTGTGCCCGTGGGAGACCGTGGGGTGCTGTTCGTCGAGTCTGCGGAACCGAACGCGTTCTCCAGTGCTCATCGCTCGTGGCTCGAACAACTCGCGGCCGACGTGGCGACGGCGCTCGACCGGTTCGAGGCACCAACCGACGAATCCGAGACTGGAACAGGATCCGCGGCAGACGAGACGATACCAGTCGGCGAACTGGGCGACCGTATTCCGTTCGTCTTGGACGCGACGGACTCGATCCTCTGGGCGCTCGACTTCGAATCGAGCACCATCAAACTGTTTGGCCCGACCGACCGGATCCTCGGGATCCAGGACGGGACGGAACTAGATATGTATGCGTTCGTGGAGGAGTTCATTCACCCGAATGACGCCGACCGAGTTACTGAGCGATTCGAAGGCGTTTTGAACGGTGACGCGGAACGCGTTGAGCTGAAGCATCGACTCACCCCCGAAGGGCCGGAAAGCGGCCGCTGGTTCCGCGCTCAGGCGGCGTTCGCCGATGGCAGTCACTCGGAGCTGATCGGCCTGTCGACCGACGTGTCCGACCAGATGGACAGGGAACAGCGGATCAAGTACCTCCAGCGGCGGACGACGCGACTCATCGGTGCCCAGTCCGAGAAACGGATCGCAAACATCGCGGTGAACGCGGCCAACGAGGCGCTTTCACTCCCGTTCAGCGGAATCCACCTCCGGGACGGGGACGTCCTCGAACCGACCGCGGTGAACGAAGCTGTCTGGGACGAGTTCGACGGGGTACCGGAATACCGGGCCGACTCCGGTCATCCGGTCGACGAGGTCGTCTGGGAAGTCTACGAGAGCGAGAAGCCCCTCGTCGCCAGGGACACCTCGGAGTACGATCGGCTGCGCGAGACGCAATTCATCGGGAGCGCGATCGTCTATCCGCTGGACGACCACGGCGTCTTCATCTCTTCGGCCAGAGAACCGAACGCCTACGGGAGCATCGACGTGGCACTCGGTGAAGTGCTGGCCGCCAGTATCACCGCCGCGCTGGACCGGACGGAACAGGAACGCCGTCTCCGAGAGCAGGCCGACGAACTCGAACACAAGAACGAGCAACTGGAAGAGTTCACCAGCATCGTCAGCCACGACCTCCGCAATCCACTGAACGTCGCGCTTGGGCGCGTCGAATACGTCCGCGAGCAGCGTGACGACGAGCACCTGGCCGCCGCCGAGCGATCCCTCGAGCGGATGGAGCGGATCATCGACGAGACGCTCGTCCTCGCGCGAGCCGGCCGCCGGGTCGACGCCGTCGAATCGGTCTCGGTCGCGGAGATGGTCGGAGCGTGCTGGGAGAACGTCGCGACGGCCGACGCCACCCTCAGAACTGATTTCGACTCGGAGCAGCCGACGGTGTCGGCCGACAGGGAACGCCTCGCCCACGTGTTCGAGAACCTCTTTACCAACGCCGTACAACACGGGGGCAACGACGTGACGATCACCGTCGGTTCCCTTCCCGATCGAACTGGGCTCTACGTCGAGGACGACGGGCCGGGGATTCCGGCGGACGAACGGGACCGCGTCTTCGACTCCGGGTTCACGACCGCCGAGGAGGGAACCGGGTTCGGCCTCGCGCTGGTCGAGGACATCGTCGAGGCCCACGGCTGGGAGATCGCCGTCACGGACCGGTCGGCTGTCCGGGAGTCGGACGGGTCGGGCGCTCGCTTCGAGATCACGGGCATCACGGAATCGTCGTAAGGGCTTTGCCACCGAGTGTGCAAGGGCACGTCAATGGCCGTGCAACGCCGACGCGAACTCACCGAATCCTCGCAGCTCGCCGTCCACGAAGAGCAGTGGTTCCTCCTCGATTGCCTGCTCGCCGTGGTCGGCTTCGCCGGATGGGTGGCGGTGACGGGCGCGTTCACTGCGCTCGGGGCCCGGGAAGTCGGTGTCTCGCTCGCGATCGAAGGCACGTCGACACAGACACTCGGGATCGTCGCCGCCGCGACCGTCGCGTGGCTCGTCCTCCCGGGACTGGCGGCCGCCTATCGGGTCCGTAGCCGCGTCACGAACGTCTCGGGCAACGTCGAGACGCGGTATCGGTTCGAATCGCCGGGGACACTGCTGTGGCCCCCAGCTGCTATCCTCGCGGTCGCCGCCGTCGCGATCGCCGTCTCGCCCGTCCAGTGGCCTGCTTACGGGGTCGCGTTCGTCGCGGGTGCACATCTGCTGGTGCGGACGACGGCGTTCAGCTACCGCGTGTTCTCCTTCTCCTACCCCGCGCTCGTCCACGCTGCCTCGTTCGTGACGTTCACACTGTACGCGGCAGTCGGCGTCGTCCAGCTCGGTTCAGTCGCAGGGGCCAGCGAGATGGTCCGGGATGCCGCCGTCGTCCTCGACCTCCCGATCGACGTCTACGGGAGTGTCGGCGTCGGCCCGTTCGCGTTTCCAACACTGATGACTGTGGCTGCCGCGACGCCCGTCGTCCTCGTGGGTGGGTATCTCGTTGTCCAGTCGCTGGCCGCGTTCTACGTCCGGCAGACGGAACCTACCATCGACCGCAAGTCGTTGCGAGCAGGGCAGCGCAACCCCTTCCAGCCGACCATCGCGAACGGAGCAGGTGGCGTCCAGCCGTCCAGCAAGCCGGCGCCCTCCACCCCCTCCGAGGATCAGGGGACGAACGTCCCCGTTCACATCCAGACGACTCGGGTGTACGACCCGGATGGTGAGGTGGCGGACGCGGCCGGTATCGAGACCGGACCGGCCGGCAGCGGTGACCCGCAGTGTCGAACGTGTGGCGCGGGTTTCTCGCGGGGGACGGAGATCCGGTTCTGTCCGAACTGCGGGCAACGTCTCGACGACGGATAGTGCGCGATCGCCCGAGACAATGCTCGATACAGCACCGTACTGTCGCGAGTGGCGACCGTGCCAGTCACACACGTTCCGCGAAAATTATTTTTTGGATTCGAAAAGACTGTTCAATGGATTGCGAAAGTATTATGAGCGCCACGTCCGTTTTTTCGGTTGACCTAAGGACATACTATGGCAGTACTCGAAATCAACAACCTCCACGCGAAAGTGGCGGAAGACGGCGGTGAACGGATCCTTCGCGGCGTGAACCTCGAAGTCGAGTCGGGCGAGATCCACGCGCTGATGGGTCCCAACGGATCGGGGAAGTCGACGACAGCGAAGATCATCGCCGGTCACCCCGCCTACGAGGTGACCGACGGTGAAGTGCTGATCCACCTCGAGAACGACGAGTTCGGCGAGGACATCGAGATTCCAGACGACAAGCGCACCTGGAACCTCCTCGACCTGGAGCCCAACGAGCGCGCCGCGCTCGGTATCTTCCTTGGCTTCCAGTACCCGGCGGAGATCGAGGGCGTCACGATGGTGAACTTCCTCCGAACGGCCCTCAACGCCAAGCTCGAAGAGCGTGAAGAGCTGTTCGAGGACGAGGAAGAGGAGGAAGCAGCGTCCGAGGGCGACGACACCAACGAGGACGCCGCGGGCTACGACAGCTCCCCGATGGAAGGCCCCGCCGACGAGGGCGAGGTCGGCGTCGCCGAGTTCCAGCAGCTCCTCAAGGAGAAGATGGAGCAGCTCGACATGGACGAGAAGTTCGCCAACCGCTACCTCAACGCCGGCTTCTCCGGCGGCGAGAAGAAGCAGAACGAGGTCCTCCAGGCCGCGATCCTCGAGCCGTCTGTCGCCGTGCTCGACGAGATCGACTCCGGACTGGACATCGACCGCCTGCAGGACGTTTCCGAGGGCATCAACGCGCTGCGCGACGAGCAGGGCACCGGCGTCCTCCAGATCACGCACTACCAGCGCATCCTCGACTACGTCGAACCCGATCACGTCCACGTGATGATCGACGGCGAGATCGCCAAATCCGGCGGCGCAGCGCTGGCCGAAGAGCTCGAAGACAAGGGCTACGACTGGGTCCGCGAGGAAGTCTACGAGGCAGCCTGATACAGAACTACGACGTTCCGTATACGGCACAACCCACATAACCAGCAAACCCCAAGCGAAATACAACAAACAATGAGTTCAGATCAAGACCACCTCGAAGAAACCGACACGGAAGCCCGGTTCGAGTTCAAGAAGGAGGAGAAGTCCGCCTTCGAGACAGAGAAGGGCCTGACCGAGGAGACCGTTCGTCTCATCTCGGAGGACAAGGACGAGCCCGAGTGGATGCTCGAGCGTCGTCTCCGTGCGCTAGAACAGTTCCAGCAGATGCCGATGCCGACCGACTGGCCCGGCCAGCCCGACCTCTCGGAGGTCGACATCGACGAGATCGTTCCCTACATCCGACCCGACATCGAGACCCGCGGCGGGGCCGAAAACTGGGAAGACCTCCCCGAAGAGATCCAGGACACCTTCGACAAACTGGGCATCCCGGAGGCCGAGAAGAACGCGCTCTCGGGCGTCGGCGCACAGTACGAGTCCGAGATCGTCTACCAGAACATGCAGGAGCAGTGGGAGGAGCAGGGCGTCATCTTCTGTGACATGGACAAGGCCGTCCAGGAGCACGAAGAGCTCGTCAAAGAGCACTTCATGACGAAGGCTGTGCCGCCCAGCGACAACAAGTTCGCGGCACTGCACGGCGCGATATGGTCGGGCGGGTCGTTCGTGTACGTCCCCGAAGACACGAGCGTAGACATGCCCGTGCAGGCGTACTTCCGGATGAACTCCGAGGGGATGGGCCAGTTCGAGCACACGCTCATCATCGCCGAGGAGAACTCCGAGGTCCACTACATCGAGGGCTGTTCCGCGCCGAAGTACTCCGCCTTCAACCTTCACAGCGGAGGCGTCGAGGTCTTCGTCGGCGAGAACGCGCACGTCCAGTACTCGACGGTCCAGAACTGGTCGAAGAACACCTACAACCTCAACACCAAACGCGCCATCGCAGAAGAGGATGCCACCATGGAGTGGGTGTCCGGGTCGATGGGCTCGAAGGCCACGATGCTGTACCCCTCCACTGTCCTGAAAGGCCCCGGCGCGACCGACAACCACATCACGATCGCCATGGCTGGCGAGGGGCAGAACATCGACACCGGCGCGAAGGTCTACCACAACGCCCCGGACACGAAGTCGACCATCGAATCGAAGTCCATCTCCAAAGACGGCGGTCGAACGAACTACCGCGGTCTCGTCCACATCGCAGACGGTGCCGAGAACGCCTCGACCTCCGTCGAGTGTGACGCGCTCATGTTCGACAACGAGTCGACGTCGGACACGATGCCGTACATGGAGATCCAGGAGAACAAGGTCGACGTGGCCCACGAGGCGACCGTCGGCAAGATCGGCGACGAGGACGTGTTCTACCTCCAGTCCCGTGGCCTGGACGACGACGACGCCAAGCAGATGATCGTCGCTGGCTTCATCGAGCCGCTTACGGAGGAACTGCCCATCGAGTACGCGGTCGAAATGAACCGCCTCATCGAACTTGAAATGGAGGGGAGCCTCGGGTAACTCCCGGATCGACAATGAGTACGCAGGTACACGCCAACCTCACAGAGGAACAGGTAACGCAGATCTCCGAGGAACTCGGGGAGCCAGAGTGGCTGCTCGAGACACGTCTGGACGCCCTCTCGGCGCTGGGCGACCTCGACATGCCCGAGGTCATCCGGACGCCGGGTCGCGACTGGACGAACCTCGACGCGCTGGACTACGAGACGCTCGTCGACCCGCTCGACTGGGAACAGGAGAAAGACCGCGTCGACGCCGAGGGTGTCGACGTGCTCTCCTGGAGCGACGCGCTCGCCAAACACGGCGACCTGATCGAGGACCACTTCGGATCGGTCGTCGATCCCCAGCGGGACTATCTCACGGCGCTGTCGACGGCGCTGTTCTCGGCCGGGACGGTCATCTACGTCCCCGAGGGCGTCGACGCCGAGGACGTGAAGATCCGGACGACGATGAACAGCCGTTCGCTGTTCAACTACACGCTCGTCGTCGCCGAGGAGTCCTCGTCCGTGACGATCCTCGAACGCCAGACGACCGGCGAGCAACTCGACGGTGAGCAGTACTACTCGGGTGTCGTCGAGGTCGCCGCCGGCGAGAACAGCTTCGTTCAGTACGGCGCGCTCCAGAACCTCGCCGAGGACAGCTACAACTTCCAGGTCAAGCGCGGTCACGCCGACACCTACGCCACGGTCGACTGGATCGAGGGCAACATCGGCTCGCGACTGACCAAGACGTCCGTCGAGACGCGACTGCTGGGTGACTCTTCGGAGTCGAAGATCGTCGGGGCCTTCTTCGGCCACGAGGACCAGCACTTCGATCTCGGCTCGCGCGTCTGGCACGAGGGCGAGCACACGACGGCGGACCTCGTCACCCGCGGCGTCCTCGACGACGCCGCTCGCTCGGTGTACGAGGGCGTCCAGGACGTGGGCCGCGAGGCGTGGGACACGAACTCCTACCAGCGCGAGAACACGCTCATGCTCTCCGAAGAGAGCGAGGCCGACGCCTCGCCGAAGCTGATCATCAACAACCACGACACCGAGGCCTCCCACTCGGCGACGGTCGGACAGGTCGACGCGGAGGACCTGTTCTACATGACCTCCCGGGGTGTCGACCCCGAGAGCGCGGAGAACATGCTCGTCGAGGGCTTCTTCCAGCCCGTGTTCGAAGAGATCGCGGTCGACGAGTTGCTCGAAGACCTCGACGACCTGATCGTCGAGCGCCTCCAGGCCTGATACGGATAGTTGTCGGTCTATACCAGATCGACCGCACGACGGCGTGCGGTCGACTGGGGAAACGTCTACAACTGTCCGTGTGAGACGGACCGTTGTAGCGACGATCGACGGTACGTCGCTACGACGATTCGTCTGATATCGAACGGCGACACGATTTTCCTGACGTGCGGTCGCTTCGACGCCCGGTACCAGTTCGCTTCCCGATCGCAAAGTGTGTGGAGCGGCGACCACCGCGTTCGTTTCGAACTGCGAAACGAGCGGCTAATGACGGGCCTCGAAAGGATATTTTTTCTATTTAGGCACGTGAATTATCGACACACTTTAGTTGGAAAGATCGTGTGATATAGGTAGCGGTTGGGGGGATCGGGCGCTGGTGACAGCCGTCCGAACGAGGGGCACGCGGCATCGTTTGGACACGTCACAGCGCTGTCAGACGGGGCGTTGTCGGCGTTTCGCCAGTCGACCGCACGCAGCCGTGCGGTCGATCCGGGACAGACCGACGACGTTCCGTATCAGTGAGCGTCCACCACAACCGTCGCAATCAACCATGAAACGTCGAAACTACCTGCAGTCGCTTTCGGCGCTGGCCGGTCTGGCCGGCGTCTCGGTCGTATCAGCACAGCAGCAATACCCGCAGTGGGATTCGAGCGCGACGTACACCGGTGGAGACAGGGTCGTCTACGATGGCTACGTCTGGGAGGCCCAGTGGTGGAGCCAGGGCGACGAGCCGGGTAGCTCCGAGTGGGGGCCCTGGGAGCAGGTCCGGGCCGTCGACGGTAACGGCGGCGACAGTGGTGGCTCCAGCGGCGGAAGTGCCGACATTCCCGCCTGGGATGCCACCACCGCCTACACCGGCGGCGATCAGGTCACCTTCGACGGGTTCGTCTGGGAAGCCAAGTGGTGGACCAGGGGTGACGAGCCGGGCAGCTCCGAGTGGGGTCCCTGGAAACAGGTCCGGGCTGTCGACAGTGGCGGCAGCGACAGCGGCGGCAGCGATGGCGGGACCGACCCGGCGTTGACCGCCAGCTTCACGACGAGCACGCAGTTCCCCGACGTGGGCGAGACCGTCGAGTTCGACGCCGGCGACTCGGCCGGCGGCGTCGAGAGCTACGAGTGGAGCTTCGGCGACGGCACGACCGCCACGGGCCAGACCGTCACCCACGCCTTCGAGCAGGGACAGTTCGAGGTCTCTCTCACCGTGACCGACGGCTCGGGCGGCTCCCCGACGGAGTCGGTCCAGATCACCGCCGGTCGTCCGCGGAGCGACGAACAGCGCGTGGTCGCGTACTACCGTCAGTGGTCACAGTTCGATCGCAACTACCTCCCGGCAGACATCAACTTCGAGAAGGTCACACACCTCCAGTACGCGTTCGCGCGCCCGGGGACGGACGGTTCGGTCTCGCTCGTGGGCGACAGCTACGGGCAGAACGTGTTCTCGGCCGAGAAAGACTGGCAACAGCCCGATCGCGGAAGGTCCTTCGCGGGCTACGCGGCCGAGCGCGACGACGTGAAGTTCGTCCTCTCGATCGGTGGATGGAGCGACTCCGAGAACTTCTCCGACGCTGCACTGACTCAGTCCTCGCGCGAGCAGTTCGCCAGCGACTGCGCCTCGTTGGTCGAGAACAACGACCTCGACGGCGTCGACATCGACTGGGAGTACCCCGGTGGTGGGGGCAAGGACGGTAACACGGTCCGCGACGGTGACCAGGAGCGGTTCACGCTCCTCGTCGAGGAGGTCCGCAATCAGCTCGACGCGGCCGCCGAGGCCAACCCCGACCGAGACGAACCCTACGAGGTCACGGCGGCCGCGAGCGCCGACCCCGATACGGTCCGCGGTCTGGAACACGGGCGGCTCAGCGATCTGCTCGACTTCGTCAGCGTGATGACCTTCGACTATCGAGGCATCTTCAGCGACACCACGGGCCACCACGCCCCGCTCCGAGAGAACCCGGCGGACCCCTCGGCAACCTCCGGCGAGTGGAACGCCGACGCCGCGCTGTCGTTCTACGCCGACCAGGGCTGGGACCCGGAGCAACTCAACATGGCCGTCCCGTTCTACGGCCGGAGCTGGGCCAACGTCCAGCCCCCCGAGGGCGACTTCGGCAACGGCGTCGACGACGGCCTCTTCCAGCAGTTCCAGGGTAGCGGAGCCGACGCCAGCGGTGACGGTTCCTACCCGGGCCCGGCCGGCAGCGGCACCTCGCTGGGCGGCGTCTGGGAGTACTTCGACCTGGGCGGTGACGGCCGTGCGACGGGAGAGGGCCGAATCGCCTCGAACCCGATCGACCTCGATAGCGGCGACTGGGAGACGTACTTCGACGAGCAGGCGGTCTGCTCGTACAGCTACAGTCCCAGCCAGAGCCTGATGATCTCCCACCCGACGACCCGCTCGATCGAAGAGAAGATGCGCTGGCTCGCCGGCTCGGACTACGGCGGCACGATGCTGTGGGCGGCCGGTGCCGACACGAAAGAGGGCGACCTCATCACGACGCTGTACGACACGCTGAACGCCTGATCGACCACCCGCGCACAGCCGGCCAATCGCGACACCGGGCGGTACCTCGCCCCTATCACGCCGGGGCGAGACACCCCCACACAGTTCACTACCAGTTTTGCTCGAACGGACTTTCGCCACGTACGGCGTCCGGAGGGAACCGCTTAAGTCGCCGCCTCCCCGACGATTCACCATGACTGTCCTGACACGTGACCGGTTCCGGTGGTGGTCGGCGTGAGCCTCCAGCGACCGGTCGGGTCGGACCATCAGCTGGCGCGGCTCTTGCAGATCGGCGTCGTCCTCGAAGAAGTCGTCGAAGCGCGCGCCGACAAACACGTTAGCGTGTCCGAGAACCTGGATCCCGAAGTCGGTGAACTGCTCGAACACGCCGCTGCCGAGTCCGCGGAGCACCGCAGCGAACTCGAAGCGCTCATCGCCGAACTCGAGGCCGAGACGGTCCCCTTCGACGAGATCAAGACGCTCGTCGAAGCGCAGTACGAAGCCGACGAGGAGTTCGACGGCATCCTCTACGATCAGCTGTGCAACGAGGAGACTGCCTACAAGTTCTACGACGACCTCATCGGTGCGATCGAAGCCTCCGAGATCGAGTTCGGCATCGATCGGGGCCGACTGCTCTCGACGCTCGAACGCATCCGCCAGGAGGAGGCAGAGGGCGCCGAGGAAGTGACCGAACTGATGGAGGAGCGAGAATGAGCGTGCCGACCACAACGGAGGAATTCGCGTGAACACCGCCAACCAGTATCTCAAAGCGATCTATCTCGTCCAGCAACAGGAAGACGGCCCCGCATCGACCGGCGACGTCGCCGACATGCTCGAAGTCAGCCCGGCCAGCGCCAACGAGATGATCGGCAAGCTCGACGACCAGGGCCTGCTGGATCACGAGAAGTACAAGGGGGTCGACCTGACCGACGATGGGATCCACCGCGCTCGCGAGGCTCTGCAGAACTACTGTATCATCGAGCGCTTCCTGCTGGAAGTGCTGGAAGTCGAGGAGTTCCGGGCAGAGGCGAAGCAACTCGAAGGTGTCATCGACGAGACCGTCGCCGAACGCCTCGACACGATCATCGACCGCGAACCGCAGTGTCCGGACTGCTTCGACGCCGAGAACGACGTGTGTGGACTCATCGAACTCGAAGTCGAAGCGTCGGACTGAGGCGGCCGGCCCTTTTTATTCGGTGCCGAGGTGAGCGCCGCTATGGACTGCCCGACCTGTGGTAAAGTTCTCAGTACAGAGCGTGGGATGCGTCAGCACCACACCAAGGTCCACGGTGATCCACTCCCGAACCGTACCTGCAAGGGGTGTGGCTCGGATTTCTATGACGAAAAGGCACGTCTGGAATACTGTGCGGACTGCAATCCGAACGCGGGGCGACACAACGGCAACTGGTCGAACGCGAGCGAGCAGACGAGGTGTGATCGGTGTGGCGAATCGTTCGAATACTACCCCTCGGACAAAGAGGGTGAGTACTGTCCGACGTGTGTCGAAGAAGCCGACGAATTTCTCGGCGAGCACTACGCGAGTGTTCACGGGATAGAGACGATCGAACGGATTTGTGACTATTGCGGGGACTGCTTCTCTGTTCTGCCCTGTGTCCTTCGCCAGGGCGACGGTCGATTCTGTAGCCACGATTGTCTGTCGTCGTGGCTCTCTCACGAGTGGGGTGACGGGACTGCAGTATACAATGGCGATTGGTTGCCGGTCAAACGAGCGGCACTCGATCGCGATGATCATCGGTGCCAGCAGTGCGGGAAGACAACGGCAGAGATCGGACAGGAACCGGACGTACACCACATCATTCCAGTTCGAGATTTCGACGACCCACAGGATTCCCACACGCTCGACAACGTCGTCGCACTGTGCCCACGCTGCCACGGGAAGGCAGAACGAGGGCTCCTTCCAGATACGGACTATCGTCCAGATTGACACAGGCACATCCCGCAACCCATAAAATGCCCGGTGCGCTATCACCACCTGCGCAGTCCCGTGGTGTTGAGAAAACCCGGTGGGTTTTCGATGCTCAGGGGACGACGAGTGAAACGAGGAGTCCCGTGGTGTAGTGGCCAATCATCTAGGCCTTTGGAGTGGTGAAACGGTCGATGGTCCTCAATTCGACCGGTTCGTCGCAAAGAAAGCCTAGGACGGCGGTTCGAATCCGCCCGGGACTATATCTTTGCAGGCTCAGATCCTCCTGCAAACAAGCACTCATACAGATTTTTGGAGCCATGCTCTCGGTCGACCGTACACGATCGTGCGATCGACTGGGGAAATGTCTACAACCGGCCGTACCATACCATTACAACCACGAACGACCGAATCAAGCACTTGACTGACGAACGGCAGCCGAGGGGATCCGGAACTAGTCAGGGCCGAAAAGGGTTTATTCGTTACATTTCGTATTTCGTCGTATGATTGAGGAGGGGGAGCAAGCACTATCTGTTCTTGCGGTCACGGCGGATGCAGAATTCGCTACCGCGTGTGAAAGAGGGCTCTCTGAAATGGAACGAATCGACGTCACGACTGTCAAGACCGTCGGTGAGGCAATTGACGTTCTCGTTTCTGGGGACAGCCTTGACTGTCTCATCAGCGAATACGACCTCCCGGATACGAATGGCGTCGCCTTTCTCGAAGCGGTCCGCGCGCAGGCCCCAACACTTCCGTTCATCCTCCTTTCCAGCGAGGGGAGCGAGGAAGTCGCCAGCCGAGCCATCTCTGCCGATGTCACCGAATACCTCATCAAAGATCTCTACAGTGATCAGTGGGAGCGCCTCGCCTCGTTGATCACCGACGCCGTGGCTTACTCGCGAAAACGCGGCGATCTCGTCGACACGGAACACCGCACGAAGGCGCTGTTGGATGCAGCACACGATACAATCGTTGTTGTCAACGACGGCCGTATCGAGTATATCAACAAGTCGGGTGTCGAACTCATTGGGGCCGAGACGCGATCCGGCGTCATCGGTCAGCCGATCGAGACGGTACTGGCGACGACAGACGACGACTCGCTGGTTGCTAATCTCGCCTCTGTCCAGCGACGCGAGCGATCACTCGACCACATCCAGCGACATGTCGACCTGCCGAACGGAGATGTACTGCCAGTCGAAATTACGGCCATCTCTACCGAATGGGCCAACGCCCCGTCAGCTATTCTCGTAATTCGAGACATCAGTGAGCGGACGGAAATCGAGCACGATCGGCAGTTGAAGAACCGAGCGATGGACAACTCCCCCGTCGGTATCACGATCGCCGACGCCAGTAAGCCCGACAATCCACTGATTTACGTCAACAAGCAGTTCGAGCAGTTGACTGGGTACTCGGAAGACAAGGTGCTCGGACGAAACTCGCGATTCCTGCGAGGGGAGCAGACCGATCCAGAACCGGTGGCAGAGATGCGTGAGGCGATCGATGCCGGGGAACCTGTGACGGTCGAGTTACGCAACTATCGCAAGGACGGAACCGAATTCTGGAACCGCGTGACTGTCGCACCCATCTGCAACAGTTCGGACGAGATAACTCACTACGTCAGATTTCAGGAAGACGTCACCAAAGCGAAAGAGAGACAACGGAAACTCGAGGAGACGAACGAGATACTCTCGACGCTGTTCGAGACGCTTCCCGTCGGTGTGATCGTCGAAGACGCGTCCCGAAACGTTCTCGCGGTAAACGAGCGACTGGTCGAGTTGTTCGAGTTTCCCGGGGCACCAAGCGACGTTGTCGGTACGAGTTGCGAACAGGTAGCCCAACAGGCCAGTGATATGTTCGTGGACGCCGACGGGTTCGTAAAGCGGATCAACGAGTTGGTGGCGAATCGCGACCCGGTGGACAACGAGGAACTCGAGCTGACCGACGGGCGGACGTTCGAACGGAGTTATCGGCCAGTCGAATTCTCAGATGGCGAGGGAAGCCTGTGGGTGTATCGGGACATTACCGGGCGCAAGGAAGACGAACGAGTGTTACGCCGCTTCAAACGAGCGGTAGAGGCCGCAGGCCATGCCATCTACATCGCCGATACCGACGGGACGATCACGTACGTTAATCCCGCCTTCGAGCGCATCACCGGGTTTGATAGCGACAAAGTCATCGGTGAGACTCCGCGAATCCTCAACTCTGGAGAGATGTCCGAAAACTACTATGACCGGTTGTGGACGACCATCTCGAATGGGGACGTCTGGGACGAGGAGATCCGTGACCGACGCCGTTCGGGCGACGTCTATCACGCTCGACAGACGATCGCTCCCGTCACTAACGAGGACGGAGACATCGAGGCATTCGTCGCCATCCAGACCGACATTTCCGATCAAAAGGAACACGAGCGGCAATTGCGACAGTACGAGTACGCAATCGAGAGCGCCAACGACTTGATCGCAGCCATTGACGCCGACTATCGGTTCCTGTTCGCAAACCGAGCGTACCGCGAATTCTACGGTCTCGACGAAGGCGAGGTGGCAGAGACGACACTCCCCGAAGTTCTGGATGCCGAGACGTGGGACACCATTCAGCCGTACGTCGAGCAGAAATTGGGAGGTGACCCCGTTCACTTCGAGATGACACGCTCACAACCCGATCAGCCAAAGCGGACGTTCGATATCAGGTATTATCCACTTGAGCGAATTGATAGCGAGACCATCGGCTCGATGGCGGTTATGCGGGACGTCACCGAGCAGCGAGAACGCGAGCAACAACTCGCGTCACTCGATCGTATGCTGCGCCACACCCTCTACAACGAACTGAATGTCATCATGGGACGGGCAGAGTCAATCGCCGAACGAACAACTGGTGAAGTCGCAGAGTGGGGTGAGCTCATCCAATGCGTCGGTGAGCGTCTGCTCGAGCAAGCCGACAAGGAGCGCGAAATCGTGGAGTTGCTGTCTGATCCGTCCGCGACAACGGTGCTCGACCTCCGAGAGAGCATCGACGCTGTGGTTGATCGATTGGAAACCACGTATTCCACGGCGACGATCACTGTGGATGCCCCCGAAACATACTCTCTCACGACGATTCCTGAACTCGAACGGGCAGTCGAAGAACTGGTCGAAAATGCCATCGTCCACACCGATCAAGCGCCACCAGAAGCGACGATACGCGTTGTGGAACAAGATGACGTCATCGAGATCAGGGTCGAGGACAACGGCTCCGGCATTCCGGATGCCGAACGTCGCGTGATCACCGAGGACGTAGATATAGAGCCGTTATTACATAGCAATGGAATGGGACTGTGGCTCGTCAAGCGCATTGTCACCCGGGTGGGTGGGACAGTACGGTTCAAGGAGACCGGCTCGCAAGGAAGTACTGTGGTACTCGCCATTCCCCGCAAGCGGTCTGCGGAGGTGGAATCCACACCGACAGATAGGTGAGCAAAGAGCAGCACTTCGAAGCCGGATCCCCGGTAGACATCGACGAGGTACAGCAGATTCGAGAGGCCCACGACTGTGATGAGCCGGGCCTCCCGGCGGGTGAACGCCCAGGGTCTAGTACGTGGCACGAGAGTACTTCACATTGAGTTGGTCGTGGCAGTTGTCGTTGATCGAGTCCTGGCTTTGTATTCTTACCCAGCGGAAATCGGACAATCAGCCAGCGAGATATCTCCATCTAACGCTGTCCCGATAGCAATTCTCTCGCCGAAGCGGTCCCGATGAGGAGAGTCGAGGGGGCAAAATATTTCGGCCAATCGGACACCCGTAGTGTATCGGGACACTGAAGCTGACCCGTTCGTAGGATTACAGGCCACTGTTCCCGATCGTCGCTCTAGGCGTGTCGTTGACCCAGATACTCTTCGATCGCCGCTACCTGGTCGGAATCGTACGTCCAGAAGCCGCTCCACGTGTGTGGCTCGTCCTTGACGGCGACGAGTGCGGCGTCTTCGTGGGGTTGCTGATTCGACTGGTACACCACGAACCACGACTGCCGGATTTCCGGGTCGTCTACGCCATGTGTTTTCAGACCGGAGAGAGCAGGTCGTGCATCGGGCACTCCGTACACGTGGGTGTCGACGTCAGTCTCGTTTCCGAGCCGGTCGTACACTCGCTGGGTTCCGCGTTCGTCGTTCAGCCGGGAGAGGTACTGGAAGCCGGCGTGCAGACGTCCTTCGCCAGCCTGCCATGCCATCGCCTCGATGTGCCGTGACATTTCGATCAACAGCAACTTCTCCTTGGGATCGGCTGGACGCCCTCTGACTGTGAATGGGATCTCGTCGAGATGGGTGAGTACGTCTGGCGTGTCGATCTCTTCCAACCGCCGCATCCCCGTGACGTAGATGTCCGCGTTCACCAGGAGGAGTTCGTCGCGTATCGTCTCGAATGGCGAAAGAGCGAATCCGCCGTCGGCATCTCTTTTCTCGACGAGAACCGCATCCGCGAGGGTCTCAGCCTCGGTCGTACTCTCCTGTATCGTGATAGCGTCCTCGAACAGGTCGGTCAGCAGTCGATACAGCGGTCTCCCGCTCTCACGGTTGAGTACTGTCATTGTCGCTTCTTTTTTGCGCTCGGTGACGAAATCCGCGAGAGACATCTAGTTACTCCATGATTTGTATTAGTCTACTAATTTTTTGCTGTCCAAAATCAAAATCGATTATCAGGCGTTGTCTCTCCCTCCGGTGATCAGAAAAGAACGACACTCAGACGAGAACAACTCCGAATGTCGCAATGTCTTGCGACTGTGCAGACGAGTCGAACCGCGTTCTCGTGAGGCACAGTCGCTCCGCAACTGTTCGGTCGGGCCGATGAAATCGAACAGAACTATCTCTACAGACCCCGCGTTGCCCCATCGTTGATGGGTTCTAACGGGGGCTGGACTCACAACTTCAGTCACGTCGGAGTTCCCGTAGCCAGTCGGAGAGAACAAGCCGCTCGACCGGCTCTGGTGTTCGATTCTCCCGAGAGAGAATCTACGAACGACGACGATAACCCCATCAGTTCTCACGGGGCCGTCCTGGAAGGAACGGCCGTGAACTCTCGAATGACAATTAGAGAACAGTATCCCAGCGACTGAAAACGCGCAACTCTATTTATGTAATGATCGTTCGAATCAACTGATATGATCACACGCAGTGTCGTCTTCGGAGGTATCGCCGCGGCCGCCGCAGTGATGCACGCGTCGCTACAGACGATGGTGACGGACGTGATCGTCGGCGTGACGGTCGCGATCGCACTGTTCGTCCTCTACTACGCTCTCGTCTTGCGACCGATTCGGGACGGGCAGCGGCGGAATCCGTAGGTCCCGATCCGGGGCGCCCGCTAGAGATACGCGCTGTCCCAGCGGGTCGGCTTCCGGGCGTTGCCACAGTGGTCACACTCGATACGCCCCATCGCGTCCATGGCGTTGGCGAGCGTCCCGCAGTTCGCACAGTAGTACCCGTAGAGGTCGTCGCTGTCTTCGTCCGTGTAGACGAGATGGAACGCGTCGACGGAGCCGCGTTCGGTGGCGTCGTGGTCGATGAACACGGTCACTCCGTCGCTCTCGATCGGTTCGCGGCCGCTGGGATGGGCCTCGACGTACCGGTTCTCGACGTAAGTACGGCCGGCGATCTCGACTGTCTCCTCTCCGGCCTGCTGGAACCCCTGTGAGCGATAGAACGCGTTGCCGTCGGCGTTGTCAGCGAGGACGCGGCCGTGGACCCGATCGGCTCCGATCTCCTCGAGGTGCGCGCAGGTCTCCTCGAACAGTGACGAGCCGATCGCTCGTCCGCGGTAGGCCGGGTCGACGTGTAGCCAGAGGAGCGTTCCGATCCCCTCGCCGGCGAGCGTGCTCTCGGAGAATCCCACTACCTGACCGTCCTCGTCGCCGACCAGCAGGACGTGTTCCTCGTCGGCGAGCGTCTCGTCGAGTCGCGCTTCACCGTACCATTCCTCGATCGCGCCCGTGATCGCTTGCGGGCCCAGCGAGTACGACGCCTGCAGCGACCGTCGCGCCACGTCACGAATCGCGGGCTTGTCTGCGGGCTCTGCTCGTCGAAGTTCCATACGCGTGCCGTTCGAACGCACGCTTCATAAAGATCCGTCCGGGCACCCATCCGTCGAAACATCGCTCTTCGACCTTAGTGGACCTAAAGTTATACCACAGATAAGACACAGTTTAAATATTGACGTGAAAAGCCTTATTAGAGAAAATATCGTCAGCTATCGGTGTAGGAGGTGGACAAAATAGAGCCTATCTGCCGTACTTGCCCCAGTTAACTCAGATTATACGGTGCCATCCCCACACAGCCTGTTCCGACGCACCACGGCGCTGCTGTTGTCACTTCCCACACGATGGTGGCCCCGGGCCGTATCCCACACTCGCTCAACCATGACAGCGGCCCGGGCCACCGTCCAAAGCCTGCTCTTTGCGACTCGATCGACGCCCAACCACGGAGCGTCAGCCACGGTGTCGCAGGTGTGGCTGAACGTGTCTGAAATCGTTGGAGGTGTCGTAACGCTAAAGAGTCGAACGTACCTTTATGTACGTAAGATGAATATCGAACCGCGACGATGGAGGTGTTTCTGTGGGCGTCGAAATCCGTGAGTCGCCAGTTTCGGACACCGAGTTCGAGGCGATGCAGGAGTTCGTCCACGATTATCTCGCCGCCAGCGTCGAGAACGAAGAAGAGGGCGGGCGGATGCGCTGGTACCCGTGGCACTCGGCAGAGTACCGCTTCAACCACATCCTGAACGTCGTCGATCTCTCGACGGAGATCGCACGCCAGGAAGGTGCCAACATCGATGTAACGCGTGTTGCCGCGCTGTTTCACGACATCGCGAAACTGGAGGCCGAACAGGACGTTCACGCGGAAGTCGGTGCCCAGATCGCACGCGAGTACCTGCTGAGCCACGGCGACTATCCGGACTCGTTCGTCGAACAGGTCTGCGGGGCCGTCCGCGACCACTCCTATCAGGACGACCTGACCGACCTCCCGCTAGAGACCCAGTGTCTCATCGAGGCCGACGTGCTCGACAAGGTCGGTGCGAACGGGACAGCGCTGATGCTGTTGCGCATGGGGTACGAGTCCCGTTCCCACATGGACGCAGCCGAGATGGTCGGGCGCGTGATCGAACGCGGCGAGGACGCCCGCGAGCGCGTCGAGAGTGACACTGCGGAGGCGCTCGTCCACCGACGGATCAAGCGCGCCCGCTGGTTCCAGGAGTGGCTCGAGATGGAGGTCGCGGAGATGGACGGCGAGCGTGCCATCGGTGACGTGGCGACCGGCGTCGGCGGCGACGACTGATACGGGCAGTTGTCGGCGACGGCGCTACAACCGTCCGACGGCGTCGACCAGAAAGAGCAGTCCGAACCCGGCCAGTACCAGTCCCGAGAGCCACGCGATCGCGGGAGCGAGTGCTTCGACGCGCTGTCGTGCAGTGACGAGTGTCGCGGGAAATCCCGTGATCCAGACGACGATCCCGCTGAACAGTCCCACCATCAGCAGCGGCTCACCTGTCTCGACGACGAACGTCCCCGCGAGTCGCCCACCCACGACCGGGAGCGGGGCGAACACGTCCAGCCGACCCGGCTCCAGTAGGCCGACACCGACGGTGAGCCAGAAGACGAGTTGATACGGGTTCGTCAACGCCAGCACGAACGCTTTCCTGAACCCGCTGCCCTCGTCGGTCTCGTCGGCGACGAACGACTGTGCGTCCCGAACTGCACCCACGGCGAAGTACAGCATCAACACGCCACCGACGGCCAGCATCACTGTCTGTAACTGTGGCCGGCGCTGGACGACTGTCACGAGACCGACCAGCGAGAGGACGAAAAAGCAACCGTCGGCAGTCATCGCACCCAGGCCGGCCCGAAAGCCGGCCGACCACCCCCGGAGAACGCTCTCTTCGGCGATGACAGCGTTCATCGGACCCGGCGGCGCCGCCAGCGCGAGCCCGAACAGGATGCCGCCGACGAACGTCGTCGCTACTCCCATGGGCGGTACTACTCATACGGAAAGTTGTAGCTCTTTCCAAGATCAACCGCACGCAGCCGTGCGGTCGATTGAGGAAACGTCTACAACGTTCCGTATCACACCACGGCGTAAGACTGTCGCCACCGGCGAGTGCGAGCGGGCGTTCGCGTCCATGGCTGGTGCTCGTCGACGGTGAGAAATTCGGAGAGAAAGAAATGCCGACTTAGAGCTTGCCGGCCTTCTGCAGCTTCATCAGGTCCTCGGTGTCGAGCGTCTCGCCTTCCTTGAACTTCTGGTAGATCTCTTCGGCTTCCTCGCGGGCAGCCTCCTGCTTCTCCTCGCGGGCGGAGCGCTCCTGGGCCTCCTCTTTCTTGTCCAGTTCGCGCAGACGCTTCTGGACGCGCACGAAGTCCTCGTGGTGCTGGTCGGCGGCCTCCTGGGCCTCCACGAACTTCTCGTGCATCTCGTCGGCCTCGTCACGGATGTCGTCGGCCTCGCGGTAGGCCTCGATCATCTCGTTGTGGTGCTTCTGGGCCTCGTCGGCCAGTTCCGTCACCTTCTGGTGGTGCTGGCTGGCTTCCGATCGGACCTCTTCGGCTTCCTCTTTGAGACCGTCGAGATCCTCGGTCTGGTCGAGCTTCTCCTTCTTGCTGGAGAGCTTGTCGCGCTTCTCCTCGATCTTCTCGATGAGTTCGCGCTCGTCCTCGCTGGAGAGCACCTCGGTCTGCTGCTTGAACTCGAGGTCCTCGATCTCGGACTCGAGCTCGTCGATGGACTTGCCCTCGTCGAGCTCCATCTCGTTTTTGAGGTTGTCGACCTTGTCGAACAGCTCGTTGGCCTCGGCGTTGAGCTCGTTTCGCTTCTCCTTGTGCTCCTGGACCTGCTCGTTGAGCTCGTCACGCTTCTCCCGGTGCTCCTGTGCCTCGTCGACCTTCTCGCGCGTCTTCGCGTTGAGGTCGTCCCGCTCGGAGGCCCGCTCGGAGGCCATCTGGTTCAGTTCGTTTCGCCGGTCTCGAAGCTGTCCCGCGAGCTTGATGAGCTCGCCCTTGGACTTGTTCTCGAGATCGTCGTCTGTGACTTCTACGTTCTTCGATTGTTCTATAGAATCTACCATTGTTGTTAATCCTCGATGCCATGTCCGCCACGACGCTGGGCAGTCGACTCCCTCACGATGATGGGCTGCCACCGATAACAAGGGTTCCCTGTCATGCTGGGCGTAATGCGATACTGCCTGAACGCCGGAGACGTTCTGGTACCTACGTCTTTGGGCGGACCTGTTTTAAATATTGCGGTACACCAAGTATCGTGATGAGCGCTCACAAGGCTCAGGACACCGGTTGGTAGAGTGTAACACGGATTCGAGTTAACTTAAACCGAGTAGTGGTTCTGGGCGACCTCCCCGTCGATGGCGACCGCGAGAGTCACGTCGTCGCCGGCAGACAGTGAGAGCGTCGAAACGGTGACGCGAGCGTGCGCGTCGACCGTGACTTCGGTCTGCTCGCGGTCGCCGCCGATGTCCCACTCGACTGTCGCCGTCCCGGCGATCGGCCGGTCGTGGACGAGCACGATGTCACTCTCCCCGGGCGACGGCGCTTCGAGGAAGACCTGTGTCGGTTCGAACGCGCCAGACAGGCGATCGAAGGCGGCTTTCGGGGTCCCGTCGTGTGCCAGGACGCCCATCCCTGCCTCGCTAACGTCCCGCAACGCGTACACTGCCAGTACGTCCGAGCGGCGGCGACGGAGCGTTTCGGCGACCGTACCGACGACGTGAGCCTGTCTCGCCTGTGACTCGTCGACGCCGCCGTCGACGAGCGCGTCGTGGCGCCCCCGGTCGAAGTCCGCAACGTCCGCGGCGTCGCCGTCGGTGATCGCACCCGCACCGAACTCTGCGACAACGTCGCCGAGGTCGTACCGCTCGCAGAGCCAGTCGGCGTCGGTCGGTTCACCGAAGGACCAGCCGGGGTACATCGTCGCGGCGTCGGGATCGATCCCGGCCGGACCGACGACGGGAAAGACCGGCAGGTCGGCCACGCTCGCGACGCGTTCGGCCGGCCCGAAGTCGTAGTCGGCCCGCCACGCACGCCACCGGAACCGGAGCCGATCGAGTAGCCCAGATCCCAGCCCCGCAGCGTAGTCCGGTACCGGCTCGTCGTGGACGCTCACGGCCGCGAGACTCGGGTGGCGACGGCGAGACCGGACGAGGCGTTCGAGCAGGTCCGCCCCGCGGTCGGCGTCGAACGCACCGGGACCGGTCAGCGGCAGGTCTTGCCAGACGAGGACGCCGTGTTCGTCACACGCCTCGTACACCTCCGGCGAGAGTGCGTGGGCGTGAGCCCGCACGAGGTTCGCGTTGGCGTCCATCGCCCGCCCGATATCTTCGGGCGCGCCATCGAGCAGGTTCACCCCTCGCGCGGGGACGCGTTGACCGTTGATCGTCAGGCCGTCTTCGCCGTAGTCGACCGACCGGAGCCCCGTCACGGTCGTCCGCTCGGCGCCGTCCAGCTTCGCCCGGACCGCGTACCGCGGTTGCTCGCCCACGTCATGGGGCCACCACAGCGACGGGTCGCGGACCTCGACCTCCTGTGCGATCTGGGCTCGGCCAGCCTCGGTGTCGACACGCGCCCGGCTCATCATCCCGCCGCCGCGAACGTCGCCGGTCGGTCGCAGGGAAAGCGTCACCCGATCGTCGATCGGCTCGTCGGTGACGACGGTCCCCTCGACGGCGACCGACGCCGATGCACCGTCGACCTGCGGCGTGACGTTCAGCGCTGCGACGTAGGGATCGGGGTAGGTCTCGAGGCTGGCCGCCCACCAGATCCCCGGCACGCTCGCTGCGTCTGGCACGCGATCGGTGTCGTAGATGCCGCCGAATCGATCCTCTGGACGGCGACATTCGACGACGAGTTCGTTGTCTGCTTCGACTGGGAGCGGGATCCGGAGCGGTTCGAAGTAGGCGTCGTGATCTGCCACCTGCTCGCCGTCGAGCCACACACGTGCGTGGGCGTACACGCCATCCAGCTCGAGGACCGCGTGGTGTTCCTCGGGCCCACGTGGGTCGTCGAAGGACGTTCGATAGGCGACGGCGTCGGCACCGGCGAACGTCGACGGCCGACCGGGCACGTCGGTGGGCTGCCAGGTCTCGGGCTGTGGCGGACCGTCTCCTGGGTCGACCGCCGCAGCACTCCACTCCAGCGACATGCATCATCGGGCGTCCCCCGTCGTCATATCCTTTACCCTCCCACACCGCACACCGGCGTCGCCGTCGTCGTCACGGCGTCCACTTTCACTTTCACCACGCGGTTGACTGGCCTTGACAAGGGGTCGGCTCGAACAGTGGGATATGATCGATACACTCGCCGCCGAGGCCCAGGACTGTGAGGCTGCCGACTGTGAGCGTTCCCTGCCGGACGAACCCGCGATCGTCTTCGAGACGGCCGCCGGCCGGCAGTGTGCCTACGAGTGTGCCTGTGGCGCGGTGACGGTGACCGTGGCCCGGTGCGAGTCGACTCGCTGAAGTGGGGCGACGCGAACCCGCCAGTATGGACGAGATCGTACACGCACGCGGACACGAACACGTCAGCGCCGAGCACGCGAGCACGCTCGAAGTGACGAGCGACGATTTCCTCACGCCGGCTGGCGACTGCATCCTCGGAATCGAGGCCGATCGTGTCCCCGCTGACTTCGACGCCGAGTTCGTCGAAGCCTGTCGGGACGCCGACGCGACGATCAGGCTGACAATCGAAGCCGGTGGATACACCGAGACGGTCACGGGCAGCGGCCACCCGGACCTGACGTTCGAGGGCGACCGGAGCCACGTCTGTCGGACGAGTGACTACGTCGACGACCGGACTGTCATGGTCGAGGCCGACGGCGCGGCCACCGACGTGAGTCGCGACCTCGTCGCAGCACTGGCCGACGGTGCCGAGGCGACGTTCACCTTCAGTGTCGAACCCGTCTGATACGGATTATTGTAGAGCTGTCCCGGATCGACTGCACGACGGTGTGCGGTCGACCGGGAAAACGGCGACAACAATCCGTACGAGTATCAGCGTGGACTTTTGTCGGTCGATTCCGTAGCGACGCCCATGAGTGACGACTCCGAGCCAGCCGAGAACATCAGCGGTGGGGCCAGCGGCGGCGGTTCGGCCGCCGACTTCGAACCCGCGGCGGCATCGACGCGAGCCGAAACCGTGATCGATCGCCTCGGCGAGCTGTACTGGACCAAGACCTACGGCGGGCGCGACGCCTTCGAGTGTCTCGTCCGGACGATCCTCTCACAGAACACCTCGGACAAGGCTAGCCAGCCCGCGCACGACTCGCTCGTGGCGCGCTACGGCGAGTCGGGGACCAGTGGTGACGATCTGGTGACCGCGCTCGCGACGGCTGACCAGCAGCGCCTCGCCGAGACGATCTCCTCGGCGGGGCTGTACAACCAGAAGTCGGAGACGATCGTCCGACTGGCCGGCGAGATCCGGGCGGAGTACGGATCGGCCGCGGCCTTCGACGAGTACGTGAAAGATACAGATCCCGACGACGTTCGGGAGCGGCTACTCGACATGAAGGGGGTGGGTCCGAAGACCGCCGACTGCGTCCTCCTCTTCGCCGGTGGTCGTGCGGGCGTCTTTCCCGTCGACACGCACGTCCATCGCATCGCGCGCCGGATGGGACTCGCTCACGCCGACGCCGACCACGAGGGAGTGCGGGCCGCGCTCGAAGACGCGATCCCGCCCGAAAAATGTGGCTTCGGCCACACGGCGATGATCCAGTTCGGTCGCGAGTACTGCACGGCCAGGACGCCGGCGTGTCTCGACGACCCCGACGCGTGTCCGCTGGCCGACCAGTGCGATCAGGTCGGCGTCGAACCGTCGACCGGCGAGGTCGTCGATCCGGCCGAAGCGAGCGAGTGAGATCGACTACTGCTGCTGCTTGTCGAGGTGGTTCTGGTGCTTCTCGGCACCGACCGTCAGCCCGGCCTTCGCCTGGTCTGCACTCTCCAGAGACAGCTCCTCGACGGGGACGTCCTGGACGTCGTCGTACTCCATGACGATGTAGGTGTAGTAGAACTGGATCGCGCGGCGCGCGTTCTGCGCCGGGCTCTCCTTGAGTATCTCGGTGTTGAGCGCGAGGTGGACGACTTCCGGGAACGCGAGCCCCAGGACGGACTGTGCGGCCGCGATCTTCTCGTAGTCCTCGTCTCGGATTCGGACCGTTTCGGACATGAACGGAACGTGTCTCCCCATCTCCAAAAGCGTAACGAACTGTAACAAGTTGGAACTTTGTGTAACGTAACGTCACGAAAACTGTGGTCGAGCCGGTGGCTGGCGGGCGTCAGTGGGAAAAATCGGAAAGTCCATCTCTCGCGAGACGACAGGACTCCGTATCAGGCGTCGATTGCGCCGTCGATGCGGTCGAACTGGTCGCCGGTCAGATCCACGTCGATCGAATCGAGGTTCTCGTCGAGCTGGTCGACGGTGCGAGCGCCGATGATCGGCACGCAGGTGAACCGTTCGTGGTCCATCAGCCAGCGCAGCGAGACCTGTGCGGGCGTCGCGTCGGCCTCGTCGGCGACGGCGCGGATCTCGTCGAGCACGTCCCAGGCCTGCTCTGTCAGGTACCAGTCCTCGAAGTGCTCGTCGATGTCGCCCCGAGAGCCGTCGGGCGACTCGACTTCGCCGTCGCCGACGCGCTCGTATTTGCCCGTGAGGAAGCCGCCGTGGAGCGGCGAGTACGGGCAGACCGCCAGGTCCTGATCGGCACACACGTCGAGGTAGTTCTCGACGGGGTCGCGGTAGGTCGCCGAGTACTGGGGCTGGGTGACGGTGAAGGCCTCGTAGTTGTTCACGTCGGCCTGCCACAGCGCCTTGGTGAGCTTCCAGGCGTCACACGTCGAGATACCGACGTAGTGGACCTTGCCCTGGCTGACGAGGTCGTCGAGCGCGCGCAGCGTGTGCTCTGGCGGGGTCTCGTCGTCGAAGCGGTGACAGTAGAGGATGTCGAGGTAGTCCGTGTCGAGGCGGTCGAGCGATCCCTCGACTTCCGCTTTGACGTTCTTCTTCGAGAGGTTCTCCTGGAAGCGAGAGACCTGCGACCAGTAGCACTTCGAGGCGATGACGAAGTCCTCGCGGTCCCGGTCGGCGAGCCACTCGCCGATCCAGGTTTCGCTGCGACCCTGACCGTAGCCGTTGGCGGTGTCGATGAAGTTCCCGCCCCGCTCGGCGAACGCGTCGAGCAGTTCGTGGGCCTCCTCGCGGTCGGTCTCCATGACGCCGCTGTCCTCGTGCTCCATGCCGAACCGCCAGGTGCCCAGACAGATCGGTGATACCTGCAGTCCAGTCGCGCCGAGTCTTGTGTACTCCATGTGTTGTACACGATTTTCTACCACCATAAAACGTGGTGTCGGAGGCGTTATGTGTCACACACTACCATGGTGATATTCCGTTCGAGAGCGTCCGATGCCGGAACAAAATGCGAGTGGGGATCAGTAACGTAGACGATAGAAAGGAACGATGATCGCACTCAGTTGCGGGTACACCGTCTGTAGTCGCTGGGACCGCAGCGCTTACGAGCCGAGGTGGCGACGCTGTTCGATCTCCGCTTCCACGTGGATCCCCTCGTCGAAGTCGCGCCCGGCGACGCTACGGGCGAACTCCTCGTAGCCGACGATCTCGATCGTGCGCGTGTAGACTGTGTACTCCCAGGACTCGAAGCGACCGCCGCCGGGTCCGAGCGTCTTCGACTGCGGGACGCGAATGTTGTCGGGCGGCTGGGGGTGCGGTCCCTTGAGTTCGGCTCCCTTGCGCTCTGCCTGTTCCTTGATCTCGTCGACGATGCTGTCGAGTCGCCGCCGATCCCCGCTCTCTAGCGTGAGTTTTGTGACGAAGGGCATTCCTGACAGTGACCTGGGCCAGCGTCCTCAAAAACGCTCGCTTTCCGCCCGCAGGGCCTGCCCGTCCCGGCCGGTCCTAGATTGCCGAGAGCGAATCGTACTCGTCCCAGCACCCACAATCGAGATCGTCGAGCGATGTGACTTCGTCCGGGAGGTCGGAGAGCGGCATCCAGTCGCTCTCCTGTTTCTCACAGTCGTCGTCGTGGACGGAGAAGTCGTCTGCCGACATGTACGGCATACGTCATGGATGGGACGGCAGCATCAAAACGGTACTGTTCGCGGCTGCGACTGCGACGCCGCGGACCGCCCGCACCGACCGTGAAGAAACCGGTCACCCCACCGGTGTCGACGCGGCCGCTCCGATATGCTCTTAAGTAGTGATCGTGTATGAATAGCTAATGATCGAGGCCACGAGCGCGGGAGCCATCCTCTTTCGCGACACGCGTGGCCGGCGGGAGTACCTGCTGCTCAAGAGCAGACCTGGCGACTGGGAGTTTCCCAAGGGCGGGGTCGAAGGCGAAGAGGAGCTACAACAGACCGCCATCCGCGAAGTGAAAGAGGAAGCCGGAATCGGCGATTTCCGGCTGTTAGATGGCTTTCGCGAAGACTACGACTACGTCTTCGAGGCGAACGGGAACACCATCCACAAGACGGTGCACCTGTTCATCGCGAAGTCCTACGAGGCGTCGGCAGAACTGTCCAACGAACACCGCGACCTGCAGTGGCGCGACTACGACCAGGCGATCAACACCGTCACGCAGGACGGCCCCCGCGAGATCCTCGAAGAGGCACACGAGTTCCTCGACGAGAAACTCGAAGAGTGATCGGGAGGAGAGCAGACGGCACGTCCGCCGTAGAGTAGCGATAGCAGCGCGTTTTTTTCGGTCGGGATTCGTAGCGCACGGACGCGCTCGGCGTTCGACCGTCTACGTCTCCTTCTTTCCCGAGGCGATCTTCTCGCCCTGGACGTACGCGTCGGCGGCTGCGACGACGTGATACACCAGGTCGACGATCGGCAAGAAGAAGATCAGGAGTGCGCCGATCCCCAGCGTGACCACCGTCAGGAGCACGAACCCGAGGCCGATGAGCAGCCACCAGGCGACCCAGCCCGCGAAGACGACGATCCCGCGCTCGGACTGGCCGTGGTAGATGTGCCCGATACCCGGGAACAAAAACGAGAGGACTGCCGAGAACAGGGGTTCGATATCCTTGCCCGACGCCGTCGACTCGCTGGACTGCTCGTCCCGCTCTCTCCCACAGTCGGGACAGCGGGCCGCGTCCGAGGCGATCAGCGCGCCGCAGTTCGAGCAGCGGGTCTCCTCGATGTTCGGGATCGCGGACTCGTCGACGACCGGTGGCCCGTCGTCGGTCTGTGCGCCGTCTCCGGCAGACGTGTCTTCGACAGCCGTGACGGCCGGTGTCGGCTCGTCTCCTGTCCCGTCGCTCGCTGCCGAGCTGTCGGCCGGTTCCACAGCCTCGTCCGCGTCGGCGTCCGGCGAGTAGAACGGATCGTCGTCGGTCGCCGATCCTCCTCGGTCCTCGTTCGCTTCGCTCCCCGAACCTCGTTCGTCGTCGGCCGGCCCTTCGCTCATACAGTACTACGTCATCGCAATGACGATAGTGTTTGTGACACCTGTCAGCGAGCAGCTTGCCGAGAGCGTGGTCCACTGGCCAGCCACCACGGGGCGGAAACGACTTGGCACTCGGCCCCGGAGAGGCCCACGATGGGCAGCGACTCCGAGTTCGGCTTCGAACTCCGTGTGTGCCAGTGGGCGGAGCGAGCGTGGCCGCCCGGCAGTGATCGCGACGGGCCGATCCTCGTCGCCCGCCAGCTCGGGACGAAGCGTCGGCGATGGGACACCATCGTCGTCGAGTGCGACCCGGCGGGACTCCGCCAGCGTGCCGAGTTCGGCCGCCAGCGACTGGATTCGAACCTGCGGCACGTCCTCGCGAACGCGCCCGACGACTGGCAGTACTATCGCGATGCCCTCCCGGACCCCGGTTACCCGTGGCGGTACGTCCGCGAAGCGATCCACACCGCGGCTGACCGTGGCGTCGTCGACCGCCGCAAGCGTGGCAACCGGATCGAGATCCGGCAGCGCTACGCCTTCCCAGAGTGGGTCCGGCGGATCGTCGCCATCGAGAACAAGCCGGACCTCGACGCCAGCGCGGCCCGGTCGCTCGCACCGCAACTCGAACGCGACGTGGCGCTGGGGCTGGCCGACGAGGTGTGGGTCGCGACCGAGCGGACGGGCGAACGCGTCGAGCCGATCCTCCTGGAAGACCTCCCGTCGGCGGTCGGCGTCCTGACGGTCGACTCGTCGACGAGTCGGGGAGAGACAGCGTGGTTCCCCCAGTCGCTCGCTGTCGACGATCCCGGCACCCGGATCGTCGACCGGCCCGAGGACGATCTGAGCGCGGCGCGGTTCGAGTACGCCGACCCAGAGTGGAAGGCGAACAAGCGCCGAGACATCGCGGAACGGGCCTACGAGCGGGGGTGGCGTGCCTACGTCGACTCGATGCGGCCCGACTGCCGACAGTTCCGGCTCCGGAGTTGCGACGGCAGCGTCGTCCCCTACTGTGGGGCCAAAGAGTGTACGCCGACGCCGGCGCAGTGTCGTCACGCCTGTGATGATCGTGAACCTGAACCGCCGGCGTGGCGTACCCGTGGCTGGCCGATCGATGGCGGTCCGGGCGCGGGTGTCAGGCGACTGCTGGTCCGTCAGCGGCGGCGACAGCGGCCGGGACTCGACCCGGAGTGACACTGCTGGCCGTCCGATCGACGCGGTGAACGCTCACTCTTCGAGCGCGGTGAAGACGAACTTCGCACCGCCGCTGTCGCTCTCCTCGACTCCCATCTCCCAGCCGTGGGCCTCGACGATGTCGGCGACGATGTCCAGGCCGAATCCCGTCCCGCTGTCCTGGGTCGAATACCCCCGTTCGAGGACTCGATCGCGCTCCTCGGCCGGGATTCCGGGGCCGTCGTCGGCGACGTAGAAGCCGTCGGCCGACGAATCGGCCAGTGTACCGACGGTGACGCGCACCTCGTCGCCGCCGTGTTCAACGGCGTCCTGACGAGCCTGTGAGTCAGGGCTCGTTGAACCGTGTTCGACGGCGTCCTCGGGAGCGTCAGCGACCGAGGGCTTGTCGGACACTCCGTGTTCGACAGCGTTCCGGAAGAGGTTAGCCAGCAGTTGCTGGAACCGTGATTCGTCGGCGACGAACGAGCGGTCGCTCTCGACGACCAGCGTCGCGGCCGGCGCGTCGACGGTGGCCCACGCGTTCCGGGCGACCGCTTCGAGCGACACCGGTTCGGGATCGGTGGCCGTCTCGCCCTCGCGTGCCAGCGACAGAAGGTCGTCGACCAGCTGCTCCATCCGCCGGACCGACCGCTCCATCGCCGGCAGGTGCTCGTCGACTGCACCGTCGTGGGCCAGCTGATCGATGCGGGCCACGAGCACCTGAATCGGGTTGCGGAGGTCGTGGCTGACGATGCCGGCGAACTCCTCTAAGCGTTCGTTTTGGCGTTCGAGCAGTCGCTCTCGTTCCTTGTACTCGGTGAAGTCCTCGAAGACGCCGACGTAGCGGTGGACGTCGCCGTCTTCGTCGCGGATCGGGTAGCCGTCGCCCTCCAGCCAGCGAGTCCCGTGGTCCCGAGTCTCGACGCGGAACTCGAAGTGGTAGGCGTCCTCGACGGACCCCTCGACAGCGTCGGTGAGCATCCGCTCGATGGTGGCCTCGACACCGGCCCTGTCGTCCGGGTGGACGAGGCTGACGAAGTCAGACGGCGACTGATCTGGTCTGACCGAGAAGTCGTCACCGAGCATCCGATCGAAGCCCGGACTGACGTACTCGACGACACCGGCGTCCACGTCGATCAGCCAGATGAGTTCGTTGACGTTGGCTGCGATCTGTTCGAAGCGTTGCTCCGTCCGCCGGAGGTCACGCTCACGCGCCAGCCGTTCGGTCACGTCCCGGAGGACGACGACGACGCCGCTCCGGCCGCCGAGTTGCATCGGATTGACGTTCGGTTCGAAAGACTGTGCGTCGCCGCCGGGCTTGGAGAGGACGACCGTCTCACCGGTCCCGTCCACGTCGTCCGTTTCGTCGGCGGTCATGGCCGAGTCGACGGTCCGCAAGAGCTGTCTGATGCTCGTCTCGTCGAACTGCGACAGCTCCGACAGCGGTGTGTCGACCACCTCGCACCGTTCGACGCCCATCTGGTCGCAGAAGGAATCGTTGACGTAGGTGACCGTCCCCTCCGAGACGACGAACGCGGGGTCCGGGGTCGCGTGAAACAGGGAACTGAACCGTTGCTCGCTCTGCTCGTAGCGCGTCGCGAGTCTGCGCGACAGCGTCCGACGTTCGAGGAGGTTCTCCAGCCGGCGGTACAGCACGGTCTTCTCGACGGGGACCGACACGATCTCGTCGATGACGTACAGTCCGTCGATCGTCTCCCACGCGTCCGGGTCGAGCTTCTCACCGGGCGTCTCCTCGCTGACCAGCACGACCGGGGAGAACAGCGGCCGATGGGTGGTCTTCCACGCCTCCAGTCGGTCCCTGTTCTTCGCGAACCCACGCTGGTCGACGATACACATGTCCGTCTCCTCGGTGAGTTCGTCCCCGCCGCTCGTAACTGCGTAGGTCTCGGCGAGCCACTCCGCGAGCAGCTCGCGGTTGCGGTCGTGCTCGACGATGAGGTGAAGCGTGTTCATCGGTGCCCGGTCACGACTGGTCGGACTCCTGACGCTCTTCGGTGAGCTCCGGCGTCCCTTCGAGGACACCGCTCAGCCCCGTCAGCGGTTCGCCGACGGAGAACCCGTCGGGCGTGATCTCGAACTCCCGGAGCGTCCGTTCGAAACTGCTGACCCGCTTCTTCAGAACACCGACCGTCTTCCGGAGTTCACCGCCGACCTCGATGTGACGGAGGAAGAGGATGTTGTCCGCGAGGTAACTGATGCCGGTGTTCGTCGCCCGAAACTCGCCGGTGACCGTGTCGACCTCGTCGACGAAGATGACGGTCACGCCCATGTTCTTCAGGTAGCGACCCAGCGCGTGGAGTTTCCTGACGAGTTCGTCTTCGGGCCCCTGCATCGAGAGCTTGTAGCCCCGGACGCCGTCGAGCATCACGACGTTGGTGTCCCGTTGCTCGACGGTCCGGCGGACCGTCTGGGAGAACTCCTCGGCGGACATCGCGAGGGGTTCTACGGTCTCGACTGCCAGTTCCCCGCTGGCTTCCAGTTCAGGGATCGGAACGCCGATCGCTTCCGATCGGTGCCGATAGGTCTCTGCGGACTCCTCGAACAGATAGACGACCGGGTGTTCGCCACGCTCGGCGGCCTCGGCGAGAAACTGCGTCCCCGTCGTGGTCTTGCCGACACCGGTCGGGCCGCTGATGACGGTGATCGTCCCACGTTCGATACCCCCGCCCAGCAGCGCGTCGAGTTCGGGAACGCCCGAAGAGATAGCCTCGGTCGTGAACTCGTCCGTGTGCTCTCTCGGAGCGAGTTCCGGGAAGACGTGCAGGCCGTCGCCCCGTATCGCCAGTCCGTGCGTCCCGCTACGTTTGTCCGAACCCCTGAACTTCGGGACCCGGATCCGTCGCACGTCGTTCTCGTTGGTGAGTTCGACGATCCCGTCACTCAGAAACTGCAGGTCCTCGTCCGAGGAGTCGGCGGTCCGCTGGGAGGTAAAGAGGACGGTCGCGTCCTGTTCTTCGAGAAACCGCATCAGCGAGATGATCTGCTTGCGGAACTGGTAGTCGTCACTGGTGAGGTAGCGAAACTGCGTCACCGGGTCGAGGAACACACGATCGGGGGACAGTTCCGTCACCCGATCCGCGATCTGGTCGGTCAGGGACTCGTCCTGGACCTCGTCGGCGGCGAAGATACTGTAGGACTGATCGGCCGCGAAGAAGTCCGTCCCCGGCGAGAGGTCGAGCAGTTCCACGCCGTCGAGATCGAACCCCAGCGACGCCGCGTTCGCTCGGGTGTCCTCTTCGGCCTCTTCGAGATTGATAAACAGCCCCGTCTCGCCGGCTTCGACACCGGCGGTCAGGTAGTGAAAGCCGAGGATGGTTTTTCCAGCACCCGGCTCACCACGTACCAGGTAGCTCCGACCCGGTACCAGCCCGCCGTCCAGGATTTCGTCGAGTCCAGACACACCCGTCGACAATCGGCCTGCGCGTGACATTACGGTAATGTGTGTACGCAGGGAAGCGAGGTATTTAGCCCATTGCAGCGAATTATTACAATTGAGAACTGGTGGGGGATTACTCTTCGAGTACGTCGACGTCGATCAGATCGCGTTCGACGGCGAGTCGGAAGGTCGGAACGGTCTTCTGGACCGTCTCGACGATTCCCTTGTCGGCCAGCGACCGCAGCCCTGATCGAACGTCGTCGACGAAGGGGTCGCGGCCGGCGTCGCGCAGATCGTGCAACACGGAGACGACGCTCTGGCTCTCCTCGTCCGGGCCCGCGAGCACCTCGACGATCGCGTGCTGGAGTGCCGTGACGGTGACGCGCTGGCCGTCCTCGGGGTCGCCGCCGACGACCTCGACGGCCTCCGGCGTGGCACAGATCAGGCTGTCTTCGTTGCGGTAGTAGTACTCCTTGAGTTCGTTCTCGAGGTACTGGTGGACCTCGCTGCCCCCGTCCATCCCCCACCGGTCCTGCAGGTCGGCGTTCTTCGTCGGCTGGAGGTCGACGATGTCGGCGAGTCGCTCGCGAGCCTCGTCGGAGAGTGCCATCGGTACCTGCTACGACCACGACCCTACTTGGCCGTTCTGGAGTCGTACTGCCCGCCGTAACTCTGTGAACGATTTCGCCACCCCCGAGGTGGCGGGTCCGCCGATCCAGCTACTCGTACCGGAGTGCGTCGATCGGATCGACGCGAGCGGCCCGCCAGGCCGGGTAGAGACCGGCGACGACGCCGACGAGGACGCCAACCAGCACCGCCAGCGCCGACCAGAACGGCGCGAGCGCGAAGCCGACTTCGGCGTACTGTGCCGCGCCCCACGCGACTGCGAGCCCGAGTGGCAGGCCCACCAGCGCGCCACCGGTGCCCAGCAGCGTCGCTTCGACCAGGAACAGCTCCATCACGTCGCGGTTGCGCGCGCCGACGGCCTTCATGATCCCGATCTCGCGGGTCCGTTCGGTGACGCTGACGAGCATGATGTTGGCGATACCGATCGCGCCCACGACGAGCGCGATGACGGCGATGCCCGTGACGAAGCGGGTGATCTGGGAGATCACGTCGCTGATCTGCTCGGCGAAGTCGCCGCTGGTCCGGGCGACCAGTTCGACCCCGGCGGGCGCGAGTTGTCGGGCGTCGGACTCGGACTGGAGGTACGCGTCGACGCTGTCGGTGACCGCCAGCGTCTCGGCCGGTTCGGCGATCACGGTCAGTTGCGGGTAAGCGCGCTGGCGGACGCCGCGGTTGGGACTCTCGACCACGGTGTCGTAGTAGGGGTCAGCCGGCACGTAGATACTGGCCTGCTGACCGAACTGGCCCACTGGGAGCTCGCCCGCGGTCCCGTCGGTGATGCCGACGACCGTGAGGTTCAACATCTCGTCGTTGCGAGCAACCGCGATCGTGTCCCCGACACTGACGTTCTCCGCGAAGACGGTTCGCGCGGCCGCCTGGTTGAGGACCGTCTCGTTGGCCCCGGCCCGGAAGGATCGGCCGTCGACGAGCGTGTCGTTGGTGAACGCCGCGGGCACGGTCGCCGTCGCCTGCTGGATCGCGACCGTGTCGCCGCGATGGCCCACAGAGTTGACCTGCACTGCACCGCGCGGGACCACCGCTTCGACGCCCTCGATCTGTCCGAGCTGGTTCACGTCGCGCTCGGTGAAGACGGGCTGGAGTCCCTGCTGGAAGCCGCCCTCGTCGGCCGGCTGGCTCAGGACGTAGACGTTGTTCGCGCCCGACTCGGCGACGCCGCCGACGATTTCGGTCTCGACGCTCGCGCCAAAGGTCGCGAAGGTGACGACAGAGGCGATGCCGATGACGACGCCGATCACCGTCAGGGCCGACCGGAGCCGGTGGGAGCGGATCGAGCGGGCCGCGATCGTCAGGGACTCTCGCGGGTCCATCAGGCGACCTCCTCGATCCGTTCGACGGTGCCGTCCCTGACGTGGACGATCCGTTCGGCGTGTTCCGCGATGCGACGCTCGTGGGTGACCAGCAGGATCGTGTTGCCCGCCTCGTGGAGTTCCCCGAGCAGGGTCATGATCTGCTCGCCGGTCTCCGTGTCGACGTTGCCGGTCGGCTCGTCCGCGAGGATCAGTTGCGGGTCCGGAGCGAGCGCGCGGGCGATGGCGACACGCTGGCGCTGGCCGCCGCTCAGCTCGGTCGGCCGGTGATCGATTCGATCGCCCAGTCCCACGTCCCCGAGCAGTTCACGGGCTCGGTCACGGCGCTCTTCGCGCTCCCACCCGTCGAACACGAGCGGCAAGGCGACGTTCTCGACGGCGGTGAGCCGGGGCATCAGGTTGAACGTCTGGAAGACGAACCCGACCTCGCTGCCCCGGACCGCGGCCCGCTCGTCTTCGGTCGCCGTCGAGAGGTCCCGGCCGCCGACGGTGACCGTTCCCTCTGTCGGCGTGTCTAGCCCGCCAATCAGGTTCAGGAGCGTGCTCTTGCCCGAGCCGCTGGGCCCCATCACCGCCGTGTACGACCCTTCGGCGAGCGTCAGCGAGACGCCCGCCAGTGCCTCGACGACGCCGCCCAGCTCGTAGGTCTTGCGTACGTCGACCAGATCGACCACGGAGTCCGCCGCTGTCTGAGCCATTCGCCCCACCTAGGGATGGGACGCGTATGAGCGTTGCCCGACAGTGAAGACGAACGGACCTGTCGAGGATGCGACAGCAGGAACACACTTGATGGTCGAGTCCCTAGGGAAGTCGATGACATCTCGATTCGGCGGCCGTCGCGGGCTCGTGCTCCTGACGGCGATCGTCGTGGTACTGGCCGGCTCTGCGGCCGTCACGGGCGCGTTCGACACGTTCCAGCAGCCCTCGGGCGACGAAGTGCTGGACCGCGTCGAACAGCGCTACGACAGCGCCGAGACGCTGACGAGCGAGGCGGTCGTAACCGTCGAGAACGAGACGGCGTCGGCGAAAGCGACCGTCGAGGTCGCCGCTGCCGAGGACAACCGGACGCGTCTCGTGGTCAGTCGGGACGGCGAGACCTACCGCGCCGGGTCGAACGGCACCGTCGCGTGGGTCGTCGGACCGGACTACTCTGGTGCGTGGGCTGTCGACGCCCTCGATGACGGCGACGCGATGGCCGGCACGGTACCGGGCCAGGCAGGCCCACGAGCGGCCGTCCCCGGCGACGGTGACCGCCGGCTGACGCCCGCCGGCACGCCGGCCATGAACGACTCGAACGTCACGACGACGCTCGTCGGCACGCCGACCGTCGACGGCACGGGCACCTACGAAGTCGAACTCACGCACCCCGAGGCAAACGCCACTGCGACGGTGTGGGTCGCGCAGGACGACTACCGCGTCGTCCGGGCCGTGGCGACCGACGGGACCAATCGGACCGAGGTCGACGTCCGATCGACGAGTTTCGACGTGTCGATCCACGAGAGCACTTTCGACCCGCCGGCCGACCGGGTCGAACTGACCACGGTCGAGCAGTACGGTGAGTTCGCTGCTGCCCAGTCGAACACCGACCTCGCGCTCCCCGAACTCGACGCTGCCTTCGAGGGCGCGACGGTGACCGTTCGCCAGGGCGAGACGGTCGTCGGTCAGCGCTACGACGTCGACGGCGAGAACGTCACGATCGTGTCGACGACCGCGAGCGAACAGTTCGCTGGGATGCTCGACAACGCGACGACGGCCGAGGTCGACGGGCGCACGATCCAGGTGACCGGTACCGAGGACCGGGCCGTGGCAGTCTGGACCGAAGACGGCGTCACCACCGCGATCGTCGTCGAGGGATCGAGCGACCGTGCGGTGGCGATCGCCGGCGATCTGTAACCGATCGACCCCGGAATTTCTCTGCTTGTCGTCGACAGACCGCGATGATAATCGCCCCCTACTGTTTTGACAGTCCCGCCGTAACTCCGGGTAGTTATCGATGCCAGGAAGTGACGAGTCGCCCGACGACTCACTGACGGCGACCGACGGGGACGGCGCTTCGAGAGCGGCAAGTGAGAGCGATCCCGAACGCCACGCAGACGCGGACGCAGTCGTGGCGGCCGCGGGCGAGATGGCCGCGACGGCGACCGAACCCATCGAACCGACGGACGGCACCGATCGCGAGACCGTCCGCGAAGCCATCGTCTCGTCGGTACTCGACTACTTCGAATCGTCGGACGACGACTTCCCGGGTGCGCCCAGTGAATCGTTCGTCGAGACCGAGTTCTTCGATTTCAGCTATCTCGACGAGTACGAGGAGGTCGAGCGCTACTGGGTGAACCGCCCCTTCGCGTACGTCACCGTCCTCTACGACGCGGAGACGAACACCAACCGCTACCACGTCGTCGAACCGGAACTGGACGACTTCGAGGAGTACGTCCGCGAGGACATCATCCGCGCGCTCCGGAGCGACCTGATGTACCGGGAGTTCGAGGACGAACGCGACCGTGCGACCGTCTTCGAGTCGGAGGTCCCCCGCGTCATGCGCGAACACGCGGCCACGATCGACGACGGCACCCTCCAGCAGTTGCTGTACTACCTCCGGCGTGACTTCGTCGGCCACGGGAAGATCGATCCGATCATGCGGGACCGCCACGTCGAGGACGTGTCCTGTGACGGGACGGAGATGCCCCTGTTCGTCTACCACCACGACTACCGCGACCTGCGGACGAACCTCTCGTTCGGGGAAGAGCGGCTCAACGCCTACGTCGTCAGGCTGGCCCAGCGGGCCGGCAAGCACCTCTCTGTCGCCGATCCACTGGTCGACGCCGCGCTGCCGGACGGCTCGCGGGTCCAGTTGACGCTGGGCGGGGAGGTGACCACCCGTGGCTCGAATTTCACCGTCCGGAAGTTCGCGGAGGTGCCCTTCACGCCGATCGACCTGATCGAGTGGGGGACGTTCTCGCTCGAACAGATGGCCTACCTCTGGCTGGCTGTCGAGAACAACGCCTCCGTCCTCTTCGCCGGCGGCACCGGGTCGGGGAAGACGACGACGCTCAACGCCGTCTCGCTGTTCGTCCCGCCCGAGAGCAAGATCGTCTCCATCGAGGACACGCCGGAGATCACGCTCCCGCACGACAACTGGATCCAGAGCGTCACCAGGGAGGCTGTCACTGCAGGGGGTCGCGGCGAGGTCGGGATGTTCGACCTCCTGCAGGCCGCGCTGCGCCAGCGCCCGGAGTACCTCGTTGTCGGCGAGATCCGGACTGAGAACCAGGTCGCACTCACATTCTTTCAGTCGATCGCGACCGGCCACACGGCCTACACGACCTTCCACGCGAACTCCGTTCGCGGGCTCCTGAGCCGCCTCCAGAACGAGCCCCTGAACGTTCCGGCCCAGATGGTCAGCAACCTCGACATCGTCTCGATCCAGCAGCAGGTCCAGCTCGACGGCAAGCGTGTCCGCCGGAACAGGGGCCTCGTCGAGATCGACCACAGCGACGAGAGCGACAGCGTCGACACCAGAGAGGTGTTCGTCAGGGACCCCCGCGACGATACGTTCGAGCAGGTCGCGAGCTCCGGCGTGCTCGGGGAGATCGCGGACGAACGCGGGTGGACCCCGGGACGTATCGAGCGGGAACTCGAGGTCCGCGAGCGGGTGCTGGGCCACCTGGTCGAGGAAGGGATCACCGGCTACGACGCCGTCGCCCGCGTCGTCCAGGGGTTCATCCGGGACCCGGAGCACGTCCTGGCGAGCATCGACGAGGGGGGACTCGACCCCGAAGACATCGCGCTCGCGGAGGCCGACGACTGACCCGTGTCAGACGACGATCCCCCACAGGCGGACGGCAACAGGACCGAGAATAGCGATGGGACGACCAACGACACCGGGGCGGCGACCAGCGCCGGCAGCGACGAACCGGCGGCGGACACGGCCCCGTTCCGCGGTGGCAACCTGGACGAGGCGACGGCCGAAGCCATCGTCGACGACGCGGACACCGACGAGGCGGGGCCGTTCTCCTCGGTGCGGGAGTCACCGGACGACGAGCCCGAACCGGAGGTCGCACTCAGCCAGCCACTGGTCGACGAGGGCGCCCCGCGACGCGTCGAGCCGTCTGAGTTGCGCGAAGTGTACGGCTACGTCCGCACGTACTTCAAGACGCGGCCGAACCGATACCGCGGCCTCCAGCGTCGTCTCAAGCAGGCCCGCATCCCCGACACCTACGACGAGTACCTGACCCGGAGCGCGCAGTTCGCGCTCCTCGGTGCCGTCGCGACCGCCCTCGCGGGACTCGGACTGACAACGGGACTGGCCCTGACGAACGGCGCGGGCGCGGCACTCGAAGCCACGTCGCTGTTCGCCGGCGAGACCGGGGCCGCCCTGCTCGCTCGTCCCCTGCTGGTCCTGACCGTCGCGGGAACGGTCCTCGGACCGGCGATGGTCGGTACCACCGTCTGGCTCGGGCGGAACTACTACTACCCGCGGACCGTCGTGGCCGCTCGCCGTCGACGGATCGCGCTGACGATGCCTTACGCGGTCGCGTTCATGTACGCCCTCTCCAGTGGCGGGATGAACTTCGTCGAGGTGTGCCGACGGCTGGCCGACGCGGAGGGGGCCTACGGCGAAGTGTCTCGGGAGTTCGACGCCGTGGTCCGCGAGATCGATCTGTTCGGTAACGACATCCGGGGCGCGCTGAGCAACGTCCGGACGCTGACGCCGAGTGAGAACCTCCAGCGGTTCCTCGACGACCTGCTCGGCGTGATCGAATCCGGCGGTGATCTGGAAGCTTTCCTCGAAGGCGAGACCGAGGCGCGACTCGACGACGCCATCGAAGAGCAGACCGGGTTCATCGAGACGCTCGGGCTGTTGAGCGAGGTGTTCGTCGCCGGCTTCGTCGCAGCCCCGCTGTTCGTCATCGTCGTCCTGATGGTCGTGGGCTTTATCGGCTCCCAGACGGTCGACACCATCGCACTGCTGGTGTACGTCGTCTTCCCGCTCTCGATGCTCGGCTTCCTGCTGTTGATCGACGTGCTCTCTCAGCCGTTCGACGAACCCGCCGTCAGGCTCGTCCGCGAGGAGCGCCGGACGATGGCAGCGGACGATGTCGCTAACGACACCCGTTTCGAGGGGTACCGACGGTCGAAACAGACGACCGCACTTCGATCAGCGTTCGACGCACCCTTCGACGCGATCCGGCACGAACCGCGATTGTCGCTCGCGTTGACCGTCCCCGCTGCGGTACTCGTTGTCGCTGCTGTGATCGCCGGTGGGTTCGCGACGCCGACGATCGAGGGTGTTCTCGCCGCGCCCCTGGAGACGACAGTCGGGCTCGCGGTGGTGCCGGTACTGGTCGCGACCGGCCCGCTGGCGATCCTCCACGAGCGCGAACGCCGACGCGCCCGCGAGATCGCAGAGCGGTTCCCGGACGTGCTCGGGATCCTCGCGAGCGCGAACCAGATGGGCGTCGATCTCGTCGACGGCTTCGATCTGGTGACCCGGTGGGCCAGCGGTCGGCTGGCGACTGAACTGGGCAGGACGAGAAACGACATCGCGTGGAACCACGACGTGACCGGTGCCCTGCTCTCGCTGGCTGACCGCCTCGACGTGCCGCAGCTGACCCGGACGATGGTCCTGATCGCCGAGGGGAGCCGATCGACGGGCGACCTCCACGACCTGCTGGAGATCGCGGCGATCGACACGCGAGCGCGAGCGAAGCTCACCAGGGAGCGCCGGCAGGAAGTCGGCTCGTACGTCGCGATCGTGGTGCTTGGCTTCCTGGTCTACCTGTTCGTCATCGTCATGATCGCGGCGAGTTTCTTCGGCCCGATCACCGAACAGACGGCGGCCGCGGGCGCGACCGGGACCGAGAGCCCGATCGATCTCGCGTCGATCCCCGTCGAGACCTACCAGACGCTGTTCTTGCACTCCGCGCTGGTCCAGGGGTTCGGGAGCGGCCTCCTCGCCGGAAAGCTCGCCGAGAACGACGCCGTCAGCGGCCTGAAGTACAGCCTCCCGCTCGTGATCGTGACCGTCGTCGCCTTCGCACTCTTCGTCTGACAATGTCTGGACCACAACACACCGAACGAACCGATCGCGGGCTGAACAGTGGCGAGAGGGCGTCGGGAGCGGACGGGTCGTCGAGCGAGAGTCCGGTGTCGGGAGTGTTCTCGTCACTCGGACGCGACGACCGCGCGGTGTCGCCGGTGATCGGTGCGCTGCTGATCTTCGCGATCCTCGTCGCCCTGCTCGCGCTCCTCCAGGCGACGGCGATCCCGGCGCTGAACTCCCAACTGGAGTTCCAGCACAGCGAACGGGCCCAGACGGACGTGGTCGTCGTCGAGGAGGCGGTCGGGCGAACAGCAGCCACGGGGATCGGTGAGACGGTCAGCGTCGAAACCGGACTGCGCTACCCGCCGCGCATGTTCTTCGTCAATCCGCCGCCGGTGACAGGCAGTCTCCGAACGAGCGAACCCGCGACCGTGACCGTCGCGAACGCGCGAGCGAGCGGCGAGACGGGCGACTACTGGACCGGTGTCGACAACCGTACCGTCGAGACGCGTCGGCTCGTCTATCGGCCGGCGTATCACGAGTACGACGGCGCTCCCGCGGCGATCGTGGCAGAGCCGTGGGCTGTCTACAACCGCTTCGAGAACGTGACCGTCGCCGTCACCGGGAGCGATCTCGTCGACGGCCGGCGCGTCTCGCTGGTGGCGATCAACGGCGAGCGATCCAGTAGCTCTGCCGGCGCGATCGCGCTCGAACTCGATCCGACGAGCGCGCCGACCCGAACCGTGACCCTCGAAGACACTGGCTCGCCGATCACGCTCACGCTGCCGACCGCGCTCACCGAGACCACCTGGCGGGATCTGCTGGCCGACGAGTACGATCCGGACGGCGACCCCACGAACGACCGGTACGTGACCGGAATCGACTGTCGGCAGTCGCCACCCTCGCCCTGTGGCGAACTGACGATCACCCTCGAACCGGACGCCTCCTACGATCTCCGACTCGGCGCAGTCGCGGTGGGCTCGAACGCCAGCGATCCACCGGCCGCGTACCTCACTGACGTGGACGGCGACCTGTCGAGCGTTCCGGAAAGCGGCCGTCAGCGCATCGTCGTCGAGGCCCGCGACGGCCTCGACAACCCCGTCAGCGGCGTCACCGTCGACAAGCGGCCACTCGACGGTCCGGGGACTCTGACGGCTGTCGACCCGATCACCGACGGCGACGGCCGTGCGGTGTTCCTCTACGAAGCACCGACCGACGTGAGCGTGACGACCGACGTGAACGTCTCGCTGTCGTTCGAGGACGGCAGCGCCGCACGGACGGTCGATATGGACGTGCGAGTGGTTGACCTCACGGGACAGTCAACACAGACGCCGACCGAAACACCGACCGGTGAAACGCCCACAGCCACGCCGACGCCTACAGCCACGCCCACAGCCACGCCGACGCCTACAGCCACGCCCACAGCCACGCCGACGCCTACAGCCACGCCCACAGCCACGCCGACACCAACGCCGACGCCCACCCCCTCTCCATCCCCATCGATCACTCTGGACGTGACCAATCGCAACCAAGGAAACCAGGACCGCTTCGACGTGTCCGTCTCGGCGACCGACGAGAACGGCGATCTGGCGTCGATCGAGTATGAACTCCGGGACAGCGCGACCGGAGATCCCGTCGACTCGGCGTCTGTGGTCGTCAGCGGCGGACAGGCGACCGCGACCGAACGGCTCTCGGCGATGGGCGGCAGTCGCCGCGCCGAGTACCAGATCGTCGTCACGGTGATCGACGGCGCTGGCAACGAGGCGACGGCGACCCGGACCGTCGCGGGCAACGGATAGCTGTCGATCACCGCCACTGACAACGGCTAGTCCTCGATCGCCGCAACTGTCTCGGCCACGTCGTCCCAGTGACCGCCCTTCCAGAAGTGCTGGCCGCACTGCTCACAGCGCCACACGTCGATCGTCGCCGGCTCGGGCGCGTACTCGGGTGTCTGATCCTTTGAGCCGACCCGTTCGAGCGGGCCGTTGCAGGCCCCACAGTAGGTCGGCTCGTCGTCGATCGAGAGGTCGAATCCGGCGGCGGAAAGCTCGCGTAACTGGTCTTCGATCTCCCGGGATTCCAGCAGGACGCTCTCTTCGGCACGCGCCGCGAGGTCGCGGTCGCACGTGACGATGCGCCGGCCCTGCTCGCGGGCGACCGCCAGCAGGGTGTCGTCTGGCACGTCCGCGCTGGGTGTGCCGGCGTCCTCGGCCTCGTCGAGATCCAGTGCGTAGGCGGCGTCGTAGCCACACATCCGCAGGTAGCTCGCCAGTTTTCCGCACATCACGTCGAGTAGCAGGCGAGTCATGGTCGAACGAAGATCCGTCAGTGCAAGAACTCGCGGACGCCGTCGGCGTCGCGAGCGTTGAGCACGTCGCCGGCTTCTGCCCAGCCACGGCGGCTGGTGTGGACCCCGTAGCGGCGGTACTCGAAGTCGCCCGGCCGGTGAGCGTCCGTGTTGATCGCGATGGTCGCGCCCGCTTCGATGGCGGTCTGAACGGCGCTTCCCGAGAGGTCGAGGCGGGCGGGATTGGCGTTGATTTCGAGTGCCGTGCCGTGTTCGGCCGCGACGGTCGCGAGCCGTTCGACGTCCACGTCGAGCCCGGGGCGACGGTTGAGGTAGCGTCCGGTCGGGTGGCCGACGATGTCGACCGCGGGGTGCTCGGCCGCCGCGACGAGCCGGTCGGTGCCGTCGCCGTCCAGCGACGCGTGTGGCGACGCGACCACGAGGTCGAGGTCTGCGAGCAGGTCGTCGGCGACCGAGAGAGTCCCGTCGTCGGCGATGTTGGCCTCGACTCCGGCGAACACGTCGATATTGGTCGCGGCGTCCTCGGCGGCCGCGTGGATCTCGCCGAGTTGCTCGCGCAACTCCTCGTCCGGAACCCCGACGCCGCCGACCATCCCCGGCCCGGTCGCGTGGTCCGTGATCGCGATGTAGTCGTGGCCGAATTCGGCCGCGCCCGCGATCAGCTCCGCGATCGTGTTGTCGCCGTCCGACCAGCCGGTGTGGGTGTGGAGGTCGCCCCGGAGCGCCGTCGTCTCGACGAGGTCGGGGAGGGTCCCCTCGGCGGCGGCCTCGATCTCGCCGCGGTTCTCCCGGAGTTCCGGCGGGACCCAGTCCATGTCGAGTGGCTCGTACATCGACGCTTCGGTACGGCCGCCGACCTTCTCGCCGGCGCGCTGATAGTCCTCGTCGGCTGCGACCTCGCTGACGTCGAAGATGCCGTACTCGTTCACCTTCAGGTCCCGCTCGATGGCGCGGTTGCGGACGGCGACGTTGTGGTCCTTGCTGCCCGTGAAGTACTGCAGCGCCGCCCCGAACTCCCCGGGGACGACGACACGGAGGTCGATGCGCATCCCGTCGGCGCGCAGACTCGCTTTCGTGTCGCCCGACTCGATGACGGTTTCGGCGTCCGGCCAGTCGGTGAAGGCCTCGACGACCGCCGCTTCGTCGTCGCTCCCGACGAGCACGTCTACGTCACCGATCGTCGCGCGCCACCGGCGCAGCGAACCGGCGAGTTCGACCGACTCGACGGCGTCGACCGCTTCGAGGTGCTCGACGACCCGCTCGCCGTAGGGCCGGGCTTCGCCGAGCAGTTGTCGCTCGTGGGCTTCACGGGCGAAGTCGATGCCGTCGAGGATGTTCTGCTCGGTCTTGGCGCCGAAGCCCTTCACGTCCTGAATGTCGCCGGCCTCGGCCGCCGCTTCCAGATCGTCGAGCGTCTCGATCCCCAGTTCCTCGTACAGCGTCCCGGCGGTCTTTGGGCCGACGCCCTCGACGCTGGTGATCGCTGCCATGTCGATCGGGTACTCCTCGCGGAGTTCGTCGAGTTCCGCGATCGATCCCGTCTCGACGTACTCGACGATCTTGCTGGCGATGGCGTCGCCGACGCCGTCGATCTCGCCGACTGCGTCCTCGCCCTCCTGAGCGAGAGCTGCGACGTCGCCGGGGTACTCCCGGATGTTCTCGGCCGCCCTGCGGTAGGCACGGGGTTTGTACTCGACGCCCTTCGCGTCCAGCAGATCGGCGAAGGCCTCGAACTGCCGGGCGATCTCTGCGTTCCGGCTCATCGGCCCCGACTCGCCCGCCCTGTCCCTGAATCGGCCGCCTCGTGGCCCAGCGCCTTCTTGAGGAACTTCATCCAGCGCTTCTTGTCGGCGGCCTCCTGTGCTTGCTGTTCCTGTTCGACGTTCGCCGCCCCGAGCTGTTCGAGTGCCTCCAGCGCCCGGTCGATCCCGATGATCGAGTTGGCGAGGCGGTCGCCCTCCTCGTAGCTGACTTCGCCGTCCTCGATGCGTTCCTTGCGCTCCAGTCGCTCCCGGCGAAGGTTGCGCTTGGCAGTGTCGACCCGTTCGCGCTCGCCCGGCGGAATCGTATCACGACGCTTGATCTCGAAGACGAACGACTGGAGGTCGATCTCCTCGCCCTGCACCTCGATCTCCTCGGGGATGTCTACCCCCAGCGTCGCGCTCTCGCGCCCGATGCGTTCGAGCAACTGCTTGCGCTCGAAGTCTTTCACAAGGCCGTGTTGGGTGGGGAGGGTCTTACCGCCTTCGCCCGCCCTCACGAAACCACGTCTCCCTCAGGCCGTCGACGCCTCGATCCTTCGGTAGTCCCAGTACGAGTAGACTATCGTGAACAGGGCGACGGCGACGACCGGGCCGACGAGGAAGACCATCGCGTACCCGGGGACTGCGAGCGCACCGAGCGTCAGCACCGCGGCGATACGCATCAGTTTCCCGGCGATGGTGTGAGTGTCGGCCCACACCTCGTCGTTCGAGAGCGTCCAGGGCGTCCGGAAGCCGACGAACCAGTTGCGCTCGGCGTCCTGAACCAGCGCGCCGAGGGCGTAGTAGAAGACGGCCATCGCGGGAACGAGCGCCAGCGTGACGGGGACCTCGTAGCCGGCGTTCCAGACGACGACGAGCGCGTGGATGTACCCCAGGAACCCGAGCAGGACGAGCACGAACCCGTCGTAGGCGCGCTCGAACTGCCGGAGGTTCTCCCCGAGCGGGTCGATGCGCGGCAGGGCGGCGAACAGGGCGACCATGCCGAGCTGGAGGGCGGGGATCAAGGCGAGCGCCATCGACTTCGAGGCGTAGTCGTCCGGCTGTCCCGCTGTTCCGAAGTGGATCGCCACTTCGGCGGGAAGCTGATCGAGGAAGGCGAGGCCGACGAGCGCCGTAAGGGCGACGAGGGCAACTTCTGCGAGGAGTTGGCGGCGCGATTGCATACGTCTCAGTAGGACACCGACCTGAATAAGGATGTATCACGGTCGCAGGCGTTGCGAGTGTGGCTGTCGTTTATGCCGGCATCGGTCACCAGCAGTGCACACAAGCACAACCCCTTTGCACCGGCCAGCCTAACCTTCAGCCAATGTCGAAGTGCGACGCGTGTGGCAAGACCGAGAACATGCCGTACCGGTGTCACCACTGTGGGGGGACCTACTGCTCGGAACACCGACTGCCGGAGGCACACGACTGTCCGGGGCTGGACAACTGGGGTGACCCGGACGGCGTGTTCGACAGCGGATTCGACGAGAGCGTCGATGACCGCGGCGGAAGCGGCGGGGGGATCAGCGACCGCCTCTCTATCGACACCGGGCCGGGGAGCTTCCTCGGCTACTTCCGCGGGAACGCCACCTACACGATGCTGGGGCTGATGTGGATAACCTTCCTGCTGGAGCACATCGTCGCGCTGTTCGGGATCCCCATCGGCGGCCCGACCTGGAGCGCGATCTTCACACTTCAGCCCCAGCACCCGGAGTACGTCTGGACCTGGGTCACGTCGGTGTTCTCGCACGCGCCGGTGAGTCTCGGCCACATCGCGCTCAACAGCATCATCATCTTCTTCTTCGGCCGGATCGTCGAGGACTACATCGGGTCGAAGAAGTTCGCGATCCTCTTCGTCGTCACCGGCGCGCTCGCCGGCCTGGGCCAGATCGGCCTCTCGCACCTGCTCGTCTTGCTCGACTACCAGCAGACGCTCGGGGCGGGCGTCCTCGGGGCCAGCGGTGCCGGGCTGGCGATCATGGGCGTGCTGACGGTGCTCAACCCCAGTCTGCGCGTCTACCTGTACTTCCTCATCCCGGTGCCGATCTGGGCGATCACCGGGTTCTACCTGCTCATCAGCATCGGTGGTATCCTCGGCGTCGGCGGTCCCTTCGCCGGCGGCAACGTCGCCGACATGGCCCACCTCGTCGGTCTGGTCGCCGGCCTGTGGTACGGGAACCAGGTGAAAGGACAGCTCCGGACGCCCAACGAGTTACAGTTCGGTGGCGGCGGCCGTGGTCCCGGTGGACCGGGCGGCCCCGGCGGTCCGGGCCGCGGACGGTTCTGATGGAACCCGTTCGTCCCGAGTTCACGCCCGATCCCGCGCTGTCGCGCGAGGACATGGAAGCCCTCCAGCGAGAGATCGCGGCGGCGGCGACCTTCGACGACGATTTCGACTTCGATCCGGCGAGTGTGCGTCTGGACGACAGCGAGCAACAGCGCCTCCCGACCGGCGAGCAGGGCGCGGACAGTGACGGCGATCCTCCACTGGTCGCCGGTGTCGATCAGGCTTTCGTCGACGACGTTGCCGTCTCAGCCGTCGTCGTCAGCCGCGGGAGCGAGGTCATCGAGCGGGTCCACGCAGCCGTCGAGACGGAGATCCCCTACATCCCCGGTCTGCTCTCCTTCCGCGAGGGCGGTGCGATACTCGCGGCGCTGGCGGCACTCGACGCGGACCCCGACCTGCTCGTCGTCGACGGGAGCGGGCGCATCCACTTCCGCGAGGCCGGGCTGGCGACCCACGTCGGCGTCATGCTCGACGTTCCCGCGATCGGCGTCGCGAAGAATCTCCTGTGTGGCGACCCACGCGAGCCGCTCGATCGGAAGCTTTCGGTTGGGACGACGGTCGGGATCGAGTCAGACGACAGCGTCGAGACGGCCGAGCAGGGGACCCTGATCGGCCACGCCGTCCAGACTCGCCAGTATGACTCTCCGAATCGCCACATCAACCCGCTCTACGTCAGTCCCGGCCACCGCGTGAGTGCTGTGACGGCGGCGGATCTCGTGCTAGCGCTCTGTGACGGGTACAAACTGCCCGAGCCGACCCGGTTGGCAGACAGCTACGCCGACGCGGTGAAAGCCGAAGTTCGCGACGGACTGTCCTGACTGGCAGTCCAGCGACTCCGCCTGATCGTTGCTCGTCTCGGATCTCTGGAAGCCGACGACGAGCTGTCGATGCCGGTCACGTCCACCGCACTGCACTCGCACAGCCATCCAACGGGTTCGCGATCAGCGAGTCGATGGCCGACGTGTTCGCCACGGTCGCCGCGGATGGGACGAACAGTCAGTAATTCCGTGGGACTAATGCCTGTGCTCCGAGAGGCCTTCGGACGTGCCCCTCCAAACACTGTTCGTCGACGACACCGGCGGACTCGATCTCGAACAGGTCGTCAGTGAAGCCGTCCCGATCGCGTATCTGGTCGGGACGTTCGCAACCGTCGCGCTCGTCCCGTTCCTGCTGGGTCTCTTGTTTGGTCCCGGCGGGATCGGTCTCGTCTTCACGATTCTGGGCCAGTTCGTGCTGGCGGTCGGCGCCGCTGTCGTGTTACTATACGTCGTCACGCGGGCGCTACAGCTACACGAGCAGCGCCAGCCACAGTAACGAAGCAGCGACAGTTTTCCGATGGCGGCCAGGCGTACCCTGACCGCCGTGTTCACACAGCGTGACGGATCGTCAGTACGCGGCCGACTGCGGCTTGTCCTCGCGGATGAGGAAGTAGATGACCAAGCCGATCAGGCCAGTGAGGAACGTGATGACGCCCCAGAGAGTCGCGCTGTCCATCCCGCGGTCGTTCGCGTCGGTGTACACCCAGTAGGCGACGTAGATCCACAGCGCCGTCATCGCCAACGAGATCAGTCCGAATATCAGTACGATGCCACCGGCTGCTCCCTGGAGGGGGACCAATTCTAACATCGGTCTGAACTAATAAGCAATCAGCATAAAAAACGTTCGGGACGTGAGCCAGTCCGACAGACGCCCTGTCGGCGTTTTCGAGGTGTGATTTCTCCCACGAGGCGCTCGATCGACGTGCGACGGTCTCGCCTGCGGCGACAGACGTTGCCTGTTTGACGAGACTCGCAACGCCCGTCTCGTTGGCTCCCAACGTCTTCGTCGCTCGCGTGTCGCTTCGCTCCCGCTCGCTTTCGAGGTCGCGGCGCGACCTCGCACCCTACGGGCTCAGACGTTGGCGATCTCGCGGGAACGCCGTCAGAATCGCTTCGCTCGACTGACGAGCCCCCGCTCGCCAGGGACGCTGTCGCCTACGGCGACAGACGTTGCCTGTCTCGCGGGAACAGCACAGCCTCACGGATGTTACCCAGCCCGAGCATCGTCATGATGAGGCGTTCGCCGCCCAGCCCCCAGCCAGCGTGGGGTGGCATGCCGTACTTGAACATCTTGGTGTAGTAGTCGAAAGCTTCGGGGTCGAGGCCCTGCTGTTCGAAGCCAGCGACGAGGTGGTCGTAGCGGTGTTCACGCGCGCCGCCGGAGACCAGCTCCATCTCGGGGTGCATCATGTCGAAGCCCGTCGAGACCTCGTCGTCCTTGTCCATGATGTAGAACGGCTTGATCTCGCTTGGCCAGTCGGTGATGAAGTAGTGCTCGCCAACGTCCTGGCCCAGCGCGTGCTCGCCCTCGGTCGGCAGGTCGTCGCCCCACACGAGGGGTTCGTCCAGTTCGCCTGTGGCGTTGATGCGCTCGATGGCCTCCTCGTAGGTCAGGCGTGGGAAATCGCCTTCGGGCGCTTCGAAGTCGTCGGCCAGATCCAGCGCTTCGAGCTGGTCCTGACAGTTCTGCTCGACCGCATCGTAGGCGGCCTTGACGACGGCCTCGCAGGCGTCCATCGCCTCGGTCTCGTCGAAGAAGGCCGACTCGAAGTCGATCGAGGTGGCCTCGTTGAGGTGCCGGGGCGTGTTGTGCTCCTCGGCGCGGAAGATCGGGCCGATCTCGAAGACCCGTTCGAGGCCGGAGCCGACCATCAGCTGCTTGAACAGCTGGGGGCTCTGGTTCATGAACGCTTCCTGCCCGAAGTAGGTGATCGGGAACAGTTCGGTGCCCCCTTCGGTCCCGGTGGCGACGATCTTCGGCGTGTTGATCTCCGTACTGCCGAGTTCGCGGAACTGATCGCGCACTGCGCGCAGGACCTCCGCGCGGATCTCGAAGATCGCCTTGACCTCGTCCTTGCGGAGATCGAGGGTGCGGTTGTCCAGTCGCGTCGACAGTTCGGCGTCGACCTTGCCGGAGGGGTCCAGCGGCAGTTCGGGGTCGGCCTCGCTGATCACGTCGACGCTCTCGGGCGTGATCTCGACGCCCGTCGGCGCGCGCGGCTCCTCTTCCACGTTGCCCGACACGGAGATGACGGACTCGCGGTGGACGTTCAGCCCCGTCTCGACGAGGTCGTCGTCCATCTCGTCTTTCTCGAACTTGACCTGGATCTTGCCCGAGGTGTCTCGGAGAATCAGGAAGGCGATGCCACCGAGGTCGCGCACCTCGTGGACCCAGCCGGCGACGGTGACCGTGTCGCCGGGCTCTGCGTCTGCCGTGTACGTTCGCTCGTCCATAGGCGTGAATTTGACGGGCGGGACTTAAACTCCGTTTATTTGGCCTCAGTCCGTGCCACTCTGTGTCAGGGATAAAAATATTGAAGTGAAGCCAGTCCTGGGACTCCGGTATGGCTCAAGAGGTCATCTGGTACGGGGTTGGGGCTGGAACGTTCTTCCTGGCGGCCACCGTCTTCGTCTGGTTCGCCGCGACGAGAGGGACTCTCGGCTCGTCGTTCTACTACCTCCCGCCGTTACACGCGACCGTCGCGGGAACCGCATACGCGGCGATGGCACTCACGGCGAGCGGACAGCTCGGTGATCCGTTCAGTGTCACACTGCTCCGGTTTGCCGACTGGATCATCTCGACGCCGATTATCACGTACTATCTCGCACGGCTGGCCGGGGTCGACAGGCAGACACGGTGGCTCGCAGTGGTGGCAAACGTAGCGATGATCGGTGTCGGCTACGGGTTCGTCGGTCTCTCGGGATCGCTCCGCTGGGGCGCGTTCGCCCTGTCCTCGGTCATATTCCTCGGGCTCCTGTACCTGTACGTCAAGACGTTCGATCGGGCGATTCGCTCCACGACGGCGGCCGTTCGCAGTCTGTTCCTGAGTCTCCGGGACCTGACGGTCCTGACGTGGTTGCTCTACCCGGTTGTGTACTTCCTGAGCCCCGTCGGAATCGCAGTGTTTGTGTCACGAGACTTGAATTTCATCGTTGCGATCCTCGACACCGTCGCCAAAGTCGGATTCATGTCGATCCTGCTCGTCAGGTACAATTCGATAGACACGTTCGTCGAGAGCTGGTCCCTGACTTCCGCCCAGTGACTGATACGAACGGTTGTCGACGGTTCCCCAGTCGACCGCACGACGGCGTCCGGTCGATCTGGGACAGACCGATCACCGTCCGTATGACACGAACATCTCAGATACGTGCGGGTTACACCTAGTTTTATTTCTAACAAATCCCTAGCCAGCCCAGATGTCGGTAGCTACGGAACGGAGTGGTTCGTACGGTCGCGCCTTCGGGGCAGGAGCAGTGTTTGTTCTCGCGCTGGTGGCGCTGGCGGTGGTGAACGTGTACACGAATCTGGCTCCCGAGGTTGCCGGGTCTCAGCAATCGATGCTGCTCTCGGGCCTCGTGAGCATCCTGTTGGTCGCTGTCATCGCGCTGATATTCGTCGCAACGATCATCGGTCGGGAACGGATCGCAGCCGTCGAGACACTCGCGGCACAGGCCCGCCGAATCGAACGGGGTGAGCTCGACATCGACCTCGCGACGAACCGGACAGACGATGTTGGAGACGTGTACCGTGCACTCGCCGTATTGCGTGATTCAGAGTTGCAGGAGCGCCAGCGAGGCACCTCCGAGGAGGTCATCGCCCAGTACTGTGAGACCGCTGCCGAAATCTCGAACGGGAACGGCGAGCGCCGACTGGAGGAAGACGTCGAGGACCCGCAACTGTCGGAGCTAGCCATGCGGTTCAACGAGATTCTGGACCAGCGCGAACGGGACGTGGAGATCGACTCGCGGTAAGGCGACACTCGGATCCAGTCCGATTGCAATGCACCTGCTGGTGGTGGCTGCGAGCAGGAATGTACGACCCAAATGACAGACATGCCCGACGTAGACGCGTTCGAGCCGAATCGTGTGAGAATTTCAGGGGAAACCGAAGCAAATGTCATAGCACTGTCGGTCAGAGTCGAGTCGGATGCGATCATCATCGAGACGCGAACCAGTACCATCTCTAACGAGCAGATAGAACTCACGTACGACAGCCTGGAATCAGTCCACGTGGTCCGCGATGGAACCTACACCGTGGTCTTCGAGACCGAGCGGCGTGAATACACGCTCACTAACCTCTCCGCTGATCGGGCCGCTGTGGGAGAACTGGTCGATTACGTCCGGGACCGTGGCGGACTCAGAGCGGAACACCAGTCGAACAGTTCCACAGCGCCGTCACAGGCCGACACCGATGTGCAGACAGAGCAGAACGATCCAGGGACGGAAGCAGACGGAGAGCGCGGTCAGGAGAGCGACCCAGAGACAGAAACCGAACTCGACGAGTGGACCTGGGGAGATACGTCGGGAACAGACTGACTGCGACACCGACTCTGCCTGCGTGTCGCACTACACCTCAGGTCGTCGGACAGCCGTTCCTCGGCCAGCACGGTTCGAGATTGTCCGAGTGGATGCGTGCACTCGTCCCGTGTTCTTTTTGCATCGCACACGGGGCCCAAACGTCACGTATTCTCTCTGGATCTTGGCATGGATACGAGGGGACAACCGCCAGACTGGGGAGGGAGAACCCGACCGCCGAATCAGTGTGTTCGTGATTTCACCGCCACAGCCGACAACGGGCACTTCTACGGTGAAACACTTATCTGGCCCACCGACATATTCGACGTATGACCTACGATACCGTCGTGTTCGACAACGACGGTGTCCTTGTCGGCCGCACCGCGTTCGATGTTCTCCAGGGCGCGACCCAGGAGACGTTCGAGGACTTCGGTGTGACCGATGCGGACCCCGACCACGTCGAGAACATGACCGTCGGGGCGACGCCGTCGCAAGTCGCCTCGATCTGTAACGAGTACGACCTCCCTCGCGAGCGGTTCTGGCGCGCCCGCGAGGAGAAGATGGTCGAAGTACAGAGCGAAGAAGCCCGCGCCGGCCGCAAGCGTCCCTACGACGACATCGAGACGCTGGCGAACCTGGACGCCGCGAAGGGCATCGTCAGTTCGAACCAGCAGGGCACCGTCGACTTCCTGCTCGATCACTTCTCGGTGCGTGACCTCTTCGGGACGGCCTACGGCCGCGAACCGACCATCGAGAGCCTGAACCGGCGGAAGCCGAACTCCCACTACATCGACCGGGCGCTCGCCGACCTGAACGCCGATTCGGCGCTGTTCGTCGGCGACAACGAATCGGACATCCGCGCCGCCGAGAACGCCGGGATCGACTCGGCCTTCATCCGGCGACCCCACCGCACCAACTGGGAACTCAACGTCTGGCCGACGTGGGACATCGGTTCGCTGGAAGACCTCCACGATATCGTCCGGGCCTGACGAGCACCGTCACCGACCCGCTCAGTCGTCCGCAGCCACAGCCGTCTCCTCTGACTGTCCGCGCCACAGGTCGGCGTAGTCGCCGTCCGCAGCCAGTAGCTCCGAGTGCGTTCCGCGTTCCGCGATCTCGCCCTCGTCCATCACGACGATCCGGTCGGCGTCTTGGATCGTCGAGAGGCGGTGGGCGATGACGAATGCCGTCCGGTCCTCGATCAACCGGTCGAGGCTCTCTTGGATCAGTTCCTCCGTCTCTGTGTCCACGTCGCTGGTCGCCTCGTCGAAGACGATGATCGACGGGTCGTTCAACAGCGCGCGGGCGATGGCGACCCGCTGGCGCTGGCCGCCCGAGAGCTTGATGCCGCGCTCCCCGATCTCCGTGTCGTACCCATCTGGGAGGCCCTGGATGAAGTCGTCGGCTTCGGCGGCGCTTGCGGCCTCGCGCACCCGCTGGCGCGCTCCCTCGTCGCCGTCCTGTTCACCCTGCAGGGCCTCTCTGTCCCCGTAGGCGATGTTCTCGGCGACCGTCCCGGAGAAGAGGTACGGTTGCTGTTCCACGATCCCGATCTCCTCGCGCAGCCGCCGGAGCCGGTAGTCCCGCACGTCGACGCCGTCGACGCTGACCGACCCCGAATCGACGTCGTGGAAACGCGGGACGAGTTTCAGGAGCGTCGACTTGCCGGCCCCCGTCTGGCCGGCCAGTCCGATCGTCGCGCCGGCAGGCACGTCCAGCGAGAGATCCCGGATCACCGGCCTGCCGTCGCCGTACCCGAAGCGCACGTCGTCGAACACGACGCGACCGTCGATCCGGTCGGGTTCGTGTGGCTCTTCGGGATCGGTGATCGCTGGGTCCTTGCCGAGCAGGCCGAACACGCGCTCGGCGCTGGACTTGGCCAGTTGGTACTTGTTGGCCGACTTCCCGACCCGGCGCATCGGCGAGTAGAGCCGCCGGAGGTAGAGGAAAAAGACGGCGAAGCCACCAGCCGAGAGCATCCGCCGGGGACTCTCCGCTGGAACGGTGATGAAGTTCATCCCCGCCACGTAGAGGATCGCGACGAAGACGACGCCCGTGAGGAGCCGCAGCGCCGAGAAGAAACCGCGGCGAATCCGCAACGCGGCGACCTTCTCGTCGTGGTACTGCTGACTCTGCTCGACCACGCGCTCGCGCTCGAACGCGTAGCGGTTGAACGCTTTGATGACGGGGGCACCCCCGAGATTGTTGTCGAGTCTGGTGTTCAGTCGCGAGACAGTCTGGCGGATCGACCGGTACCGGGGTTCGATCCACATCAGGAAGAGCCCGCTGGCGATACCGATGACCGGCACCGGTGCGAGCGTGATCGCCGTGAGTCGCGGCGAGTAGATGTAGAGTACCACTGCGATCCCACCCACGGTAGCGACGACGCGGATGACCTGCCTGAACTCCGTGTTGAGGAAGGATTCGAGGCGGTTGACGTCGCTGTTGAGGATCGACATCATCCCACCGGTCTGGTGGTTCGCGAAGAAGTCCATCGAGAGGTGCTGGATGTGATCGTACGTGTCGTTGCGCAGGTCCCGTTGGACTTTCTGGGCCGTCGACTGGAGGAGGTACCGTGAGCCAAAGCGCGTGATCGATCGGACGAGGTACGCGACGGCCGCGATGGCGACGAGTCGCTGGAGGAAGTCGATCCGAGCAGCCGTTCCGACGATCTCCCCGCCCGGGAGGATCCCCGCCTGTGTCAGGAGTCCCGGTTCACCAGACCCCCGGATGACCCTGTCGATGGCCGCGCCGACGATGACCGGCGGGACGAGCCGTGCGAACCGCGTGAGGAAGGAGGCGATCACTCCGGTTCCGAGCCGGAGCCAGTACGGCGTCGCGTAGCCGATCAGCAGGAGGATCGGGTGTCCGTCGAGGTTCTGGCGGACCCCCTCGAAGCCGCCGTGTTCGTCGCTCATGTCGACTCGAAACGCCTGCGAACGGAAATATTGCGGGCCTACGGACGGTCAGTTCGTGCGTGATACCGGTTCGGCCGCGGCTCAGTAGTCGCCCAGCACGCCCAGCCGTCGCGCCCGTCGCGTCGCCAGTTCGAAGATGGCGTAGCCGAGTAGCAGGTATCCAACCGCGACGCCCACGAGGACGGCGAGATCGAAGAGCGGGAACTCCCAGAGACGCGTCCCCTCGATCATCGCCCGCTGGAGCATCGAACTGCCCTCGGCCAGCGGGAGGAACCGGGTCCAGCCGAGTTCGAACGCCGGTGCCGAGATCAGGAGGATGAAGCCGAACTGTAGGAGATTGAGCCAGCTCCCGATGCGCTTGTACAGCACGGAGATACCGCCCGCGGCGAAGCCCAGTCCCAGCACCGAGCAGATGGCGAGCACCGCGACGACGGCAATCGTCACGATGGGCAACTGGAGCGTGGTATCGGTGAGCACGAGCATCAGCGCGAGGATGAGCGCCGACGTGAGGAAGGTGCGGACGACCTTCGCGACGCCCTTCAGCAGCGCCACCGGCGCGAAACCGAAGGGCGTCATGATGTGGCGCTCCAGGGTCCCCCACTGGACCTCGCTGCCGATGTCGTTGGAGATCGAGGAGTACGCGCCCACGGCCAGCGTCCACAGGAAGTAGCCGACGATGATCCCCTCGATCGAGTCGGTCAGCGCCTGCCCGGCGATCATCCGCCCGCCGTAGAAGAGGAGGCCGAAGAAAAACAGCGAGATGACGATCCCGCCGATAGCGTTGGCCGGATACCGCACGAAGATCAGGTACTCGCGGTAGAGGACGGCCCTCGCGAGGTGGTAGTACGTCGCCGGTCGGGGGTCGTCTCCTGGAGAGCGGTCGACAGCCTCGGCAGTCGACGATTGGCCGCTCATCGTTCGGGCATCTCCCTGTGCTCGCCACCGGTCAGCCCCAGGAACACGTCTTCGAGGTCCGGGTCCGGCGTCGTCACCGACTCCAGTGTCACGTCGTCGGCCTGCAACAGGTCCACGAGGTCGTAGAATCCGTCGGTGTCGGTGGCGACCTCGACCTGCGTTCTGCCGTCGGTCACCGACATCTCGATCACCTCGAAGCGCTCGTCGATCACGTGGCGGAGTCTCTCGTCGATGTCGGGGCTCGTGACCCGGAACCTGCTCGCCTCTGGCTGGCGGAGCAGTCGCTCGACGCTGTCGTCGGCGATCACGCTACCCTCGCTCATGATGATCACCCGGTCGCAGACGTCCTCGATCACGTCCATGTCGTGACTGGAGAGGATCACCGTCAGGTCCCGCTCGGCGACGATCCGGCGGAGTTCCCGCCGCAGCGTCAGCGAGCTCTCTACGTCCAGCCCCAGCGTCGGCTCGTCGAGAAAGACGACTTCGGCATCGGTCGCCAGCACGCTCGCCAGCGACACTTTCTGTTTCATGCCACGCGAGAGCTTCCGGACCGGCTCGTCTGCCTTCTCGGCCAGATCCAGCTGGTCGAGCAGTCGGTCGTGGCGGTCGGCCACTGAATCTGGGTCGACGCCCTTGATCGTCGCGAAGTAGCGCAGGTTCTCCCGGACGGTCAAGCGCCAGTAGTCGTTGCGTGCGCCCTCGAGCATCGCGTCTACGTGCGGGTACACTTTCCGCGGATGCTCGTAGATGTCCATGCCCCGGACGCGGACCGAACCCGAATCGGGGAGCACCATCCCGAGGACGGACTTGATCGTCGTCGTCTTGCCCGCGCCGTTGGGGCCGAGCAGGCCGACGACCGACCCGCGCCCGACGCTGAAGGACACGTCGTCGACGGCTGTGACGGCAGCGTCGCCGCTACCGAACTGTTTGGAGAGGCCGTCGACAACGAGGGCCGACTCGTCGGTTTCAGTGGGAGACTCGGCCGCAGTCTGGTGATCTGGGCGGGGCTGGGGCGGCTCCTGCATGGTCATTGGCCGCTATACGTCGTCAGCGGATAAAAGCGACAGCACGGACACCGAGCTACACGTAGATGTGGCCCTCGTCGCGCGACCCGTGCAGCGGCGCGTCGCCGGCCTCGGCGACCCGCCCCGCAGAGACCACGGCGGCGAGGCTGTCCAGCGCATCGTGGGATTCTTCGTAGCTCCCACGGAAGCCACCCAGATCCACGCTGCAGGCCTCGATACCGTCAACGTTGGTCGCGCGCCGCTCGCGATGGTTGCCTTTGTAGCCCTCGCGATAGAGGCCCAGCCAGCCGAAGGTGGCGGCTGGGTACACCTCGACGACCCTGGTCGCGGCGTCGTCGTCCTGCATCGGAGCGACGGCGATTTCGGGGTGGTCGGCGACGGCTGCCAGCACGTCCCGGACGCCGTAGAAGGTCTGATACTGGACCATCCGATCGTACGGACACAGTGCCGCACGCCGGAGGTCGGTCTCCCGGCGGAGTGTGGCGGTGCCGTCGCCAGTGTGTTCGCGCGCGGACGAGCGACACGTCGAGGCGAAGGTGTCGGGATCCTCCGGTCCGTCCAGCGAGAGCCACTCGACCAGACCGGCCCACGCACCGTCGCAGTGTTCGTCGAGCAATGCCTGTGGCAGGCTGAACGGGAAGTCCAGCCCGATCACGTCGAAACCGGCTGTGAGGCGCTCACGCAAGCCGGCGTGAGCGTCTTCTCGGTGTGGTCCCCACTCGTCGGCAGCGCGATAACAGTCGTCGACGACCATCCCGTCGCCGGTCCGTCGCGCCTCCGTCAGCCACAGCGAGCGCCCCGCGTCGCTCGCACCGCTGAAGTCTACGCCCAGGACACGCGAACCCATGACACACCCCACTCGTTGGTTTGATATGAAAGTTCTCCTTGATACGGACAGTTGTAGGTCTGTACCAGATCGACCGCACGACTGCGTGCGGTCGATCCGGGACGGACCGACAACGTTCCGTATCACCGCTCGCCCGTCCGAAAGCGGTTTGTCCCGCGCGGTCCAACAGATTACCATGCCAGCGACGCTCGAAGTCGTCTGCACCGACGACGACTGCGAACTCGACATGTTCGAACTGCACTACACGTACGACATGCCCGACGAAGTGGGCCTCACGGACTTCCAGTGTCCCTACTGTGGCGGTGTCGACTGCCTGCAGGAGGTCGAACTGTAATGCTCGATTTCGCCCGTTCGCTGGGCGACGCGGTCGTCGAGAACATCGGCCGTGCCGCCGGACGCGTTCAGGAGCAGACGCCACTGCCCGCAGATCTGCTGGAGAGTGACGACGCCTATCTCGTCGTCTTCGACGCGCCGGGCGTCAGCGCCAGTGACGTGCAGGTCCGGTACGTCGCGGATCGCGTCGATGTCCGGATCGATCGGTTCCGAGAGTTCTACGAGGAGTTCGAGATGCGCTACCCCGGACGAGGCCTCTCGCTGGACGGCAGCGTCACCCTCCCCGACGACGCCGTCGTCGATGCCGACGCCGCCGAAGCGACGCTGAAAGACAACGGCACCCTGACGGTCCACGTCCCGAAATCCGAGCAGGGCGACCAAGTGGACGAGAGCGACGTTGCGGACGAAGAGACGGACGGATAGCTACTCGCTCTCGCCTTCGTCGGCCAGCGTCATCCCTTCGACCACCGTGAACTCCTCGTCGCCGTCGAAGCGATTTGGATCGTAGGCGTCGATACCGTCTCCGCCCAGCACCTGCTCTCCGATCCGTTCGCCCAGCGCCGGCGAGCGCATGAATCCGTGTCCGTGCCATCCCGACGCGACGTAGAGGCCGTCGGCAACCGCACCGAGCAGCGGGTCTCGATCCGGCGTCGCCGTACAGAGCCCGGCCCACGAGCGGTCGATCGCGGCGTCCTCGATCGTCGTTGCCCGCGCGAGGCGGTCGAGCGCCCCTCGCTCGAAGGTCGCGTCGGCGTCGGGGTTCCAGTCGTCGGGGTCGACTTCGTGCGCGCCGTCGCCGACCAGCAGGCCGCCGTCACGGGGTCGCCAGTAGCAGTGCTGTGTCGCGTCGTAAGCCATCGGCAGCGTCGCACGCAGCGGTTCCGTGACCAGCGCCTGCGCGCGATAGGCCTTCAGTGCGATCGTGACCCCCGCATCGGCGACGAGATCCCTCGTGGCCGGTCCGGCAGCGACGAGGACGGCGTCGAATTCGGCGGTCCCGTCGGGTGCTTCGACCGTCGTCGGCCCTGATAGCGAGATCGGCGTCCCCGTACGGATTCCGACGCCCCGTCCGAGGACGCGCTCGGTGAGCGCGTCCGCGTAGGCCGTCGGATCGACGTGGCCGGCCTGATGGGCGATCGCAGCGGTGTCGATCTCGTCGGTCCGTAACTGGGGATAGCGCTCGCCGAGCGCGTCGGGATCGACCAGTTCCACGTCGCGGCCGTGGGCCCGCATCCGCGGGACCTGGTCGGCGATCGCATCGGCGTTCGCGTCGTCGTCCTCGCGGGCGAACCAGACGTAGGGGCACTCTGTCAGCACACCCAGTTCGCGAAACCGCCGGAGCGACGCGGCGGCGACTTCGGCGTCCAGATCCTCGGCGAACGCGTCGTAGCAGAGCCCGGCGGCCCGACCAGTCGCACCGCTGGCGATCTCGCCTCGATCGTACAGCACCACGTCGGCACCCGCCTCGGCCATCGTCGCCGCGGCGGTCAGGCCGACGGCACCCGCTCCGACGACGGCGACGCGCATCTAGCGCACCGTCTCGATACCGCGGGCCGGGTAGCCAACCACGGTGTCGGCTCCTGCGTCCCGCAACTGGTCGACTCGGTCGGTGACCGTTCCGGGATCGCCCACGAGCGCGTAGTCGCGGACCGCTTGTGTCAGCACCTCACGGGCCCGTCCACGGGCGGTCGCGTTCGTCGACGCGTCGTCGGGCAGCGCCGACCGCACCGGGCCGCGCCGGGCGGCGTAGTCACCGACCGCGTCGAGAATCTCGTCCTCCTCGTCGGTCAGCGCCGTCGGCGCGTAGACGGCGATGGTGCCGTCGAAGCCCGCCGCTCGGAGTGCCCGGAGGTTGCCGGTCGTAGCTCGCGAGAGCAGTTCGAACTGTGTCCCGCCGACGGCGAGTGCCAGTCGCTCGATCCCCTCGGTGCCGACCCACGGATCGGTGGCCGTGTCGACGGCCCTCCTGAGCCGGGGCGCGACCGCGCGCTCGGCCTCCTCACTCGTGAGGTAGGCGTCGTGTCCGGCGACGAGGACGCGACCGACACGGTCCGGTAGATCGGCGACTCTGCGCTGGTCGCCGAGCGGATCGAAGCCGTCGGCCCGGACCGGCGTCGTGAGGCGAACGTCCTTCTCCTCGGCCAGTGCCGATAGTGTCTCCGGATCCGGCAGGTGCTCGTGGCCCTCGTAGTCGATCGTCACCGTGTCGACGGCCAGATCGCGGGCCGCCCCCACGTCGACCTCGGCGGGCTTGAGTGCTACCGCGTCGATACCTGCGTCGGCCAGCGTGACTCCCCTGAGCATGGTTCTGTTCGGACGAACGCGTTCGTTCGATTGAACAACTGTATCGGAGCCGTCGGCAAAGACCTATCGTTTCATACGGATTGTTGTAGATACGTGCCGACGGTCGTCGCCGCGAGGTAGACAAGCGCCGGTACATCGCTACAACGATCCGTATCAGTTTACACCTGATCCCGGACGCTCGGGGGGAGCTCGTCGTCCGGGCCGGTCACCCGATCTGGTTCGGCGGGTATCTCCCAGCCGGTCGCGAGTTCGAGGAACTGAACGAGCATCCGCGCGGTCGCCCCCCAGACGGTGTAGCCGTCGACGTAGAAGAAGTGCAAACGGATGTCGCCGTAGTGGGGGTGATCGCGGCGCTCGGACTCGTAGTTGTCCAGGTCCGTCAGGTCGTCGACGGCCAGCACCACGATCTCGGCGACTTCCTCGTCCGAGGGCTGGTAGGTCCGGTCTGGAATCCGGGTGACGAACGGTCGCACCGAATACTCCGAGACCGTGCGGATGTCGTCGAGTCGACCGACGACGTTCGCTGCGAGCGGGTCGAGACCGATCTCCTCGTTGGCCTCTCTGAGGGCGGTCCGCAGCAACGAGTCGTCCTCTGGTTCGCGGCCGCCACCGGGGAAGCTCATCTGGCCGGGGTGATCCGAGAGGTGATCCGCTCGCTTGGTGAAGAGGATGCGGTGGTCACTCTCGTCGCCCGCGTTCGAGATCACTGGGACGACGACGGCAGCCTCCCGCCGTTCGCCCGTGACCGCCGTCGGCTCGTGAGTGGCCACCCGGTCGAACTTCATTCGACTCTGAAGTAGGCGGTCGCTGCTCATTTGTTTGGCGGTTCCTCTCGCACGAAGGCATCAGTCGTCGAGTGCCGCCCTCAACCGATCACGAGCGCCGGATACGTCGATCTGGCTCCAGGCATCGAGGTCGTAGCTCACGTCGAGCAGGCGCTGGACGAACGCCTCGTTGTCCGAGTTGATAGCGACCGTCGTCTCCTCGCGAAAGCGGCCCTCGACAGCCGCAGCGAGCCGTTCCCGGTCGATCGATCGCTCCGGCACGTCCATGATGTGGGGGAGGTCGGCGGCACCCTCCGGCAGTTCCGGGAACGCTGCCGGACCTGGCGTGAGCAGCGTCTCACCCTCCTTCTCGACGTGGGCGAGGTGGTACGAGGCGACCGCGTCGTCGATGTGGCCTTCGGCGTCCGCTATCTCCGCGCCTCGCTTGAACGCCAGTTCCGAGAGCGCTTCGACGAGTTCTGCGCGGGTGAGCGCCCCGAACACGTCGACGACGCCGGCGAGTTCGTCGGCCGTCGGTTCCATGCCAGAGCCCGGGGGCGGGGAGGGCTTGATACTGTCGGCGTCCGGTCCGTCTCACTGGGACAGGTCTGCGACAGCGTCGCGCGAGCGCGAACTGATCTGTGCTGGCGACAGGTCGCAGTCTCGCCAGGCCGGCAGCCGACGATCTTCGCCCAGCGGTGCGACCCCGCGAGCGTACTCGCGAACCTGTTCTCGCTCGCTGGGCGCGTCGTAGTCCAGCCCGTTGAAGCGCGCGTCGGCAGCGTACTGATCGACGAGGCCGTCCGCGGCGGTCAGATACGATTCCCGGAGTCGGTCGTACTCGACCTGAACGCCCTGATCGGCGAGAACGCGAAAGAGTGCCTGCCCGACCTCCTCGCACATATCGCCCAGCCCCGAAGGGCCGCTGACCGAGCGGTGATCGTGCTCGTGGGTGCCTAAGTCGACCTGTGCGCTGCCGGCGAACCCCGCGGCGTCGTAAGCGTCGCCGAGCGTTCCGATCTCCAGGCCCCATCCCGGCTGGGCGCGCAGCGACCGGATCACCTGGCTCGTCGCGGCGAACTCGCCGGCCAGCGCGTAGCGAAACGCGAGCAGGTAGTCGACGATCTCGTGGTCGGTCGTCTCGTCGAGCGCACGCAGGAGCGGCCGAACGAACAGCCGGAAGAGCCGGCCGTAGAGGCGGTCGTCCTCGACGCGAGCGTAGTACCCTTTGACGAACGAGAAGCCGTCTGCCAGCGGGGCGAGCAGCCTGTCGACGTGACTCGCCGAGTAGTTCGTCGCGTCGGCGTCGTGGACGACGACGTAGTCGTGGGTGGCAGCGACACCGAGCGCGAGCCACACGTCGCGACCCTTGCCGGCCTCCGCCGGGAGATCGTGGTCCTGCAGCAACTGTTCGACGCGGGGCGCGTTGCACCACAGCACTTCGGCGTCGAGATCGAACCCGTCGACCCACGAACGGATTTCGGTGACCTGTTCGGGACCGGCGCGCAGCGGGACGTACACCCGTTCCGGATCGACCGCTGCGAGCGTCGAGAGGACGCGTTCGGCTGCGAGGCTAGCGTGGTCACGTCCGGTCATCGGGACGACGACCGCCGCCCGATCCGTGGGCGCTGGAGGGGCCACATCACCGTAGTCGTGCAGCGTTGCCACACGCTCCTGGACGTACTCCATTACCGGACCGTTCGGCTCCGAACGCAAAAACGGCGTGCCTACGCGGCGTGGTCCGACACCAGTCGGGCTACGTTCGTGCGCCGGTCGGGAAGTGGCCGTCGACGTACAGCCCCGCGAGACCGACGAGGACGACTGCGAGCACTGCCACAGCGCCGGTGAAGATCGTCTCGAAGCCGTAGCCCGCCGACGAGAGCGATCCGACGATGGAACTGCCGGAGGCCTGGATGATCATCATCGTCCCACTGTAGACGGCGTAAGCGCTGCCGCGGTGGTGGTCCGGGAGCGACCCCAGCAGGTAGGTGTCGACCGCAGGAAAGAGGCTGTGGATCACGTACCCCATCACCGCGGTGACGACCACGAACGCCAGGAACCCCGAGACCAGCGTCGTCGCGTAGAGGCAGACGAGGAAGCCGGTGATGATCGAGAGGATCAGTGGAATCACCGGCAGCCGGTCGGCGAGACGGCCGGAGATGAAAAAGGCCGGCACGCCAGCGCCGAAGGCGACGGTCAGCAATTGATTGCCCTGGGCCTCGGTGAGTCCCTTGGCGATGGCGTACTTCACGTAGAAGTTGAATACGCCCTGCCAGACCAGTCCCGCAATGCCGATGACGGCGACACCGGCGGCGATGATCCGCCACTGGTGGCGGGCCGCGGCGACGAACGCGGTGTCCTCGTCGCCGGCCGCCGGCATGTCGGTCCGCCGGGCCGTCAGGGCGAAAGCGATACCGGCGAGGACGGCGGCGACGGCCATGGCGCGGAACACGGTCCGCCAGTCACCGACCGCGAGCGCGGCGACGACGATCGCCGGCGCGCCGACGGCCGCGAACTGGGCAGCCATGCCGTGGACGCCCATCGCCGTCCCGACCCGATCGGGAAACAGTTCGCTGGCCAGCGGATTGGCGGCGATGTAGTACGCGCCGCTGGCCAGTCCCATCAGGAACGCGCCAAACATCACTGCGGGGATACTGTTGGCGACGGAGATCGCGATCGCCGCGACGGCCAGCACCGCGGCCGACCCGAGGATCACGTACGCTCGCGAGAACCGGGTCAGCAGGTAGCCAGTCGGAATCCGGGGAAGCGCGCTCCCGAGCCACGCCAGCGTCGCGATCGTCCCCAGTGCGGCGTCGCCCGCCTGGAACGCGCCGCCGAGTGGCTCCAGTAGCGGTGCGAACACCACCCGCGCGAGGTTCACGAGGAAGACCATTCCGAGCAGCGATCCGAAGACGGTTCGCCGAGACACACTAACTGATCGATCAGTCAACGTACTAAAACCGTCCGATCCGGCGCGAGCCTTTTTACCCGCGGGAGTGCCAGGACCACCCATGGACTCTGTACGGTCGGGACTGCGGGCCGGGGATCTGGAGAAGGACAACTACGGACGGCTCGCCTGTACGAACTGCGAGACGGAACTGGCGACAGAGAACGACCCCGACGAGATCGGGAAGGTACGGGTCTGTCCGGACTGTGGGAACGAGTGGCAGGAGATGTAACGGGGCGGAGGCGAGCGCAGGGCCGATTCATGCGGTTTACTGTCGTCTCTTACTGGTGTTCGCCGGGAGAGGGGTCGACGATCACCGGTACATAGCGACTGTACTCGGTGTTACTCGAAGACGGCGTCGAACGCGCTCGCACCGAGCGGTTCGTACCGGCCCGCGGCGACGTTCTCGACGACGTGCTCGGGCGATCCCATGCCGACGAGCGAGGTGGTGACGCCAGGGGCCGACCGTGCGAAGTTGATCGCGCGCTGGACGCTGGTCTCCCCGTCGAGTCTCGCGGCGACCTCGTCGGGGAGCCCGCCGGTCAGTTTTCCCTGCATGATCGAAGCGCTCGTGAACACCGACAGCTCGGCCTCGTGGGCGAACCACATCGCTGACTGTCGCCCCTCGGCGCCCTCGTGGGCCTCGACGGTGAAGGCGTCCGCCATCTCGACGTTGAACGGGAGCTGAATCCCGCGAAAGCCGGTCACCTCGTTGCCGACGGCGTCGGCCGCCGCCCGCGCCCGCCTGACGATCTCGGGTAGCGAGAGGTAGCTGTCGTGACCCTCGGGCACTCGCAGCGCCTGCCACGTCGCGACGCCGTAGTGCTTGATGTCACCCGCAGCCCTGCGCTCTTCCAGTCGCGTGAACGTCGCTTCGAGCTGGTCGTACACCGCGTCGCGAGAGTTTGATTCCAGTTGCGTCTCGGGGTTGTGGACGTAGTAGAGATCGATCGTCTCCAGTCCGAGGTTGTCGAGCGATCGATCGAGCTGGTCGTCGATGAAGGCCGGCGCGAGACAGTGCTGGCCGCGGACGAGATCGTCGGGGTCGACGACCCCGCTGTCGACGTACTCCGAGCGGACGTACTCGCCGGGATCGGCCGGTCGCTCGGCGTCGAAGGGCACGAATCCCCCCTTCGTCGCGACGAGGACCGCCTCCCGGTCGACGGAACTCTCGCGGATCGCATCACCGACGACGCGCTCGGAGCGCTGGTGGCGGTAGTTGATCGCCGTGTCGATCACGTTGACGCCCGAGCGCAACGCGTCGTCGATCGCCTCGCGGTAGCGGTCGTCCTGCTCGTCGCTGGGGTCGCCGAGGTAGGTGCCGACGCCGATGCTCGAGACGACGCAGTCGCCGAACCGCCGGAAGTAGGTGCGCGCGAAGTCCTGGTGGTCGTCCCGGTACGCCCAGGTCGCCGACTGGGTGGCCATACCCGGCGTTTGGGGAGCGGGCGTGAAAAAGCGATCAGATGTCGCCCGCCATCGCGTCGAACAGGTGGGTCTTCAGGTCGGTCATCGCAACGCCGCTGCCGGGTCCGATGCCGTTCATGTGATCGATCGAGAGCTGGCCACCACCCATTCGCGCGTGACCGCCGGCCGAGCCCATCGGAATGTCGTCGACGACGGCTTCGAGCACTTTCCCCATGTGAACGCGGTCGTCCCGCGAACGGCCCGAGAGGTGCAGGGTGTCGCCCTTGCGCCCCATCACGACGACGGCGGTGACACCCTCCAGTCGGTGGAGTTCCTCGGCCGCCTGCGGGATCGCGTCGGCGTTAGAGATCTCGCCCACGTCGGCGACGGCGAAGGCGTTGCGTATCTCTCGATCCGTGATCGCACGCGCTTTCACTTCCAGCACCTCGGCATCGACCTGCGGGTTGGCGATCCGATCGAGGAGGTCCTCGTCGATGCCTTCGTAGAGGTACTCGGCCGCGCCGAACTCTGCTGGGCTACAACCTTTCGTGAGGTATTTCGTGTCAGACTGGATACCGTAGAGGAGACCCGTCGCCACCTCTGGATCGACGCGGTCGTCGTCCGGTTCGGCGGGCGGTCCCTCGGGATCGACCAGCGTCAGGTTCATCGACTCGAAGTACTCCGCGAAGATCGTCGCACAGGCACCGTACTCCGTCCGCACGTCGGTGAATCTGTCTCCTTCGCCACCGCCGGGGTGGTGGTCGATCACGGCGATCGGGTCGATCCGTTCGGCCCCGGTGAACCCGCGGGCCTCGTTGTGGTCGACGAGTATCACGTCGTCTTCCTCGATCTGGTTGGCACTCTCCAGGCGATCGAAGTCGAGATCGAGAACGGTCTGGAAGGCACGGTTCTCCTGTCGTCGGATCTGTCCAGGGTAGTACAGCGACGCGTCCGAACCGGCGTGGCGGGCCAGTTGTCCGACCGCGAGCGCACATGACATCGCGTCCGGATCGGGATTGGGATGCATCAGCACGGCGACCGCCTCTGTCGTCCCGAGCAGGCGTTCGAAGCGTTCTCCGGGTGATCGCTGGATCCGACCGGCCGCTATCCGAACGCCGACGAGGAACACGAGGAGTCCGACGACGAGCAGTGCGGCCACCAGCGGCGAGTCACGTGCGAACGTCGAGACAGTCTCGACGACCCGCTGGAGGCCACCCACTTGCCAGAGTGGCATACGAACCCGTTTTTCACTGCCACTGGATAAGAAGGTTCCCCCGGCCTGGGCTCGTTCTCCCGTTCAGCGATCGTATTTCGCTGTGCACCGGGGATCTCCGACCCGTTCCGCGCTCCTCAGCCTCTGGCAACAACCCCCGTATCAGTGGCCTGTTCGATAGCTCTCGATCGCCGGATGGTAGCCTGACCGGAAGGTCGGGTGGACGAACTCGTAACCCAGTTCTCGGAGGCGCTCGTTGGAACAGCGCTTGCTCGTCTGGATCCGTCGACGGGCGGCCTCGGAGAGGTCGCCGTCGGCGAGGCGCTCGTCTTTCGTCCGTTTGGGCGGCTGCTCGACGCCACATTCGTCGGCCAGCCAGTCCGCGAACACCCACTTCTCGACCGGTTCGTCGTCGACGACCAGCACCGCCTCCTCCCGCGCCAGGTCCTCGGTCAACAGAAACGCCACCGTCCCCGCGGCGTCGTCGCGATGGACCATGTTGAGATACCCGTCCGTCACCGGTCCGTTGAGGTACCGCTCCAGTCGGTAGCGGTCGGGGCCGTACAGGCCGGCAAAGCGTGCGACCGTCCCGTCGATCCCAGCGTCTGCCGCGACTTCGAGCGCAACGCGCTCGGCTTCTGCGAGTACCCGCGTCTTCTCGGTCGTCGGATCGAGCGGCGTCGTCTCGTCGACCCAGTCACCGCCGTGATCACCGTAGACGCCCGTACTCGACGTGTAGACGAGCCGGTCCGGCGAACTGTCGCGGGTGCCGAAGTGGTCGATCACCATCTGCAATCCCTCGACGTAGACGCGACGGGCCGCGTCGGCACCGCGACCGCCAGAGCTGGCGGCGAACACCAGCGCGTCGCAGTCCGGTACCGCCGTCAGCGAGTCGGGATCGGTTACGTCGGCCCGTACGGCGCTGCCGCCGGCCGACTCGACCGCCGCCAGCCCCTCTTCGGACCGGCGGACGCCGACGACCTCGTGACCGGCCGCCGTCAGTTGCCGACACAGTTCGAGCCCGACGTACCCACAGCCGAGGACGGCGACCCGCATCATCCTTTGCGCTGCTCGATGAACTGATGGAGCAGCGCGTACTCGTCGACCGTCATCGGAAAGCGACCCTCGATCTTCTGCTGGATCTCCTTCGGTTCGAGCTGGCCGTCGACGCCCGAGGCCAGCGTCTCGACGTCCAGCACTGCCGTCGTCATCCCCATCAGGAGGATGTCGCGGGCCTCGGCCTCGATGGCGTCGGCCGACGGGCGACCGTCGTCGAGCGCCAGGATCGCCGCTGCGTTAGTGAGCTCCAGCGCCGGCGACTCGCCGTCAAGCAGGGCCTCGACGCTCCCCGGTTCGATCTCGGTCGCCTCGACGACCCGGTCGACGCCGACAGTCTCGACGACTTCGACGAGTCGCTCCTCGTACGCCCGCTGTAGCGCCTCGGGCGAGCGCTCGCCCGCGTCCTCGAATTCGCCTCTGAGCATACCGGTGCTACACCGTCACCGTACAAGTCAGTGTCACTCTGCTCCGGGCCGGGGCCACCCTTTCGACTGCTCGACCGTGACACCGTTGGTGTCTCCGACGCCGGTCCCGCCGGGCGGAACGACGACCAGTACCGTTGCCGTCGCGCTGAAATCGACCCTGGTTGATCGCCCCAGGCGCTCGGCGTCGCCGTCCTCGTCTACGTCGAGGGTGACACGCTCTCCGTCGCGCGCGTAGACGAACTCTCCGCCTGGCGTCGTCGGCCGACCCTGAGAGGCCCGCACCCCGAAGCGAGCGTACTCGCCCCGGACTTCGACGTGCCAGAGGTTCGTCGTCGCGTACCAGTAGCCCGGGACCGGGGCCAGCGGGAGTCCCGCCGGCATCTGGCTGAACGACCGCTTCATCGTCCGGCGGTAGGCCCGCCGTGTCGCCCGCTCGGCAGCGCTGCCCGCAGCCTCGCGGCCGAGTTCTCGGACGACCTGGTGGGTCGCCGACCGGCTGGCGTTGACGATATCGGTCTTCGGACGCGCCCCCTCGTCGCCGAGCGCCCGCTCACGGCTGCCGTTCAATCGTAGTGCAAGGCGGTCCCGCTCGGTCACCGAGAGGTTCGCCCGCCGATCCGCGACGGCCGTGAGCCGCCTGCTGACCGAGCCGTTGGCCAGGGATAGCGCCCGCCCGTGGGTCGTGTTCCACGGATCGAGTGCTCGCTGGACCATCGCCTTGCGCTCTGGCTCGTCGTCGCCGATCCCGTGTTCGGCGAGGACCTCGCGCTGACTCGCGCGGACGTGCCCGGCGGCGTCAGTGACCGCCGGCTGGAGATCCCGCTGTCGCTGTCTAAGGCCACGAACCCGGTCGATCACACCGAGCGCCGCCCGGTCGCCCTCGTTCGACCGGTTCCGGTACACGCGGGGATCGGACAGTGTAGAGTCGTTCAGTCGTTCGAGCGTCACATTGGTCGCGTTCAGCGTCTGGGCCGCGGCGCGCAACGGTACTCGCGAGTTGGTCCCGAGGAGCCCGTCGATGACGGCGTCCGAAGCGGTCTGGTAAGGGACGGAGACGAGATTGGTGTTCCGTGCGACGAGGGGGTGTGACCTGTCGTCGATGGCTGGGATCTGGTCGTGGGTCAGTTCCGACCGCGTGAGATACGCCGGTGCGGCGTCGGCCGTCAGGCGCAACTCACCGCCCGGGCCGTCCACCCGCGGCTGGCGCCCCGGCGACGGTCGCTCCTGGGCCTCCAGGCTCTCGGTGAGGTTCGTCATCGACGTCCCGACGTCGTCCAGAGCGGTAGAGAAGTTATCTTTCTGCTCGCTCCGGGAACTGGCACGGGCGCGCAGCCGACTCTCGACCCGGTCGAGGTAGGCCGCCCGAACCGCGATCCGCGCTTTCGTCGCCGCGCTGTCGTAGGTCCGGGGGGCGTCGAGCAGGTTCGCCCGTCGCCGGTCGAGTTTGTCCGCGAGCGCCGCTGGCGGATTCTCCCGGAAGGATCCGAGCCCGCCCTGCTCGACGGTGACGTTCAGCTCCCGGACCCGTTCTCGCAAGCGCATCAGGTCGCGGTACGCCCACTCGGTGACGTTCGCCGGGCGTGAGAGCGGGTACGCGACGGTGCCGTCGTCGAGGTCGCCACGGGCGGCCGATTCGAGGATCCGGTTGCGACCGTCCTCGCTCCCGATCGTCCGGTCGATCGCGACCCGTCGTGCGTCGGCCAGATTCGGGCCACCGAGCCGGCCTGCACCCCGTTCGTGAGCGGTGCGGATCGTCCGGTTCGGCGCGGGCGACGTGTGGGTGTGACGGCCGACGATGGCGACACTGACGTTCTGGCGAGCCGTGGCCACGTTGCTGGTCGTCCGTCTGACAGTCTCGGTGGTCTCGTTGTCCCCCTTGATCTCCCGCTTCCAGGTGTGCGTGATTCGCTCTCTGGTGACGGTCTGGCGACTGTAAGTTGCCAGCGCGTGCCAATCGTCCCGAACCACCGGCGGTGTGAGCGTGACGTTGCGATGCCAACGTGTCTGGTTGCGCTCTCGATCGACCTGCGTCCAGTTACCCTCGGGCTGCGAGGGTGTGGTCGCGTCGACCTGCCGATCGCCTTCGACGCGCCCGACCGTTCGGACCTCGACGCTGTAGGCCGCCCTGGTCGTCGCCGCGATGGTGTTGTCGCCGAGGAGATCGACGAACGCGTCGTCGGCCGTCCCGTTGATGCCGATGACCCGTTTCTCGCTCGGCCCCGATCGCTGTGGCATCTCCAGTCCCTGAATCTCGCTGTCGGTCGGGCTCGTCGGCCCTTTCAGGAGCGCGTCGGTGACACGCGTGTCCCGTTCGGTCGCGACCGTGAGTTCGCGCGCGATCGTCCTGCCCGCTGCAACGTTGAGCGTCCGGCGGCCGCGCGGATCGCTGTGACCGATCGTCGACCGCTGGAGCGACAGGAGCGCCTGATTCGCGACGACGCTGACGTGCTGGTTCGAGACGACGTTCGTGATCGGGACGCCACCCCACTGGCTGTAGCCCCGCGACCACGCCAGCGCGTACAGCTGTGCGGTCAGGCGCTGACTCAGGCCTCGCTCGGTGAGGGTCGCGTCGAGGCGCTGCTGGTAGGTCGACACTCGGTCGTGGGCCACCAGCACCGGCGTCGCGACGGTGACGGTCGGCGAGAACCGCTCTCTGGCCACTGTCTCGCCGTTCCGACGGGTCCGCAGCGTCACGTTCTCGATTCGGACCCTGATCGCGGTCCCGTTCTCGTCGACCCGTTCGACGTGGACCCGGCGCTTGGCGGCCCGGAGCTGGCTGGCCGTCGAGACTGGTGGGAGCGAGACCGTGCCAGTGACATCGTCTCGTCGGACCGCTACGTCCGCCAGTCGATCGCGCGCGGCGACGTATATCCGGAGTCGAAGCGCGTCACGGAACGGCGTCGAATCGTTGAGCACGCCCCCGGCGGTCGTGTTGGCCGGTTCGATCACCGGATCAGTTGCGGCGTCGCTGCTCACCGTCGAAACTGCTTCCCGGAGCGCCGTCTGTGTGGTGGCCGTCGTCCGCTCGACGACGACCTCGGTGTCGCTGTCGGTCGGCGGTCTCGCGGGATCGATCGTGGTCGCCAGCGTCGCGCTACTCACCAGCAACAGGACCCCCAGCAGCGCGAACGGGACACGTCCGCGATCGTCCATCACGGCGACCACGTCCTGACGACGATCTCGATCTTCCCGGTCGCGACGGTCCGGGCGGCCGCTTCGGGTGTCTCGAAGCGATGACGCATGTCGGCCGAAAGTCGGTCGGTGAGTCTGTCGACGAGTTCGGCGTTCATCGTCTCGATGGAGTCGTTCCCGATAGCGAGCAGGGTCGTGTCGGTCAGTCGCGCGACCCGCCGGTATCGGTGGGCAGTCAACGTGTCGACTGGTGCGTCCCCGCGGAGCGCGACGCGAGTCTCGTCGGGCGGAAAGATCGCCGTGACGACCGACGACGCCACGATCCGGGCGACAGCGTCCCAGCCGTGCCCGCGAGCGGCAGCGACCGCTTGCTCACGAACCGGTTCGACGCCGCTGTCGAGGGTCAACCGCGCGGCGCGAACGTCAACTCTCGCCGGCGGTTCCGGCCCGACGTGGAGCCGGCTGGCGACCGGTGCACCGTCGTACGGTTCCCACGATGCCGTGACTGCGACGGCGGTTCCGGGCCGGCGGATCACGCTCTGTGTCTCGTTTCGCACCGCTCGCTCGAAGCCGCCGCTGGCGGGCGCGAGTCGCTCGCCGTCCAGTGTCGCACTCGACACCGTGGCCGCCGCGAGCAGGCCAGCGGTCGTCCCGTGGGCCGTCCGATCGAAGCTCCCGCCCGTGTCGCTGTAGTCCACCCCTTCACGCTCCGTGCCGGTCGGCGTCAGTTCGTAGTCGACCGTCGTGGTCGTCGTCGCGATCAGTTCCGCGGTGTCGTCGGCCGGATCGCCGCCCCGGTCTGAAGAGTGGACACCACCCGTACCGATGGCGAGCGTGGCCACCGCGCCGCCGAGCAGCAACAGGAAGACCGTCGTGTCGACGACGGTGCTGATCGCACGCATTACCAGACCACCACCCCGAGCCGGCCGGGCAGTACCCGTGCCGGCGCGACGCGCACGCCGATCCGCTCGGTCGTCCGGTTCACGTTCGACGGGACGCGGGGTCCCGCAGTCCACCGGTGCTCCCCCGCGGCCACGCTCACGTTCGTCTCGTAGCCCGACGGGCCAGCCGCGGGACTCCCGGACACGAGCGACGGGCGGACGACGCCAGCCGGCGCGACGTGGTCCTCGACGGCCGACAGCGCCGTCGCCTCGACGTGTCGATCAGACGGACCGGGCAACGACGTGTCCAGGACGCCAGCGTACAGGCCCAGAGCGAGCGCCACCGCTGCGACGGCAACGAGCGCGGCGAGTGGCTCGGTCTGACCCCTATCCGACGAGCGTAACATCCGTCTCCCCCCAGACGACGCGACGGACTTCGATCGTTGCCGGAGCGGGCCGCCACTTGCCCCGCTCCTGCGCTCGCTCGACTGCGGTCCTGAACGCAGTTTTCGTCTCGAACACCTCCGCCGGCGGGTGCCCGTACAGGAGGAGTTCGAGTCGATCGTCGAGGAGTGCGGGCGTGACGGGGCCGTACGCGAACGAGGCACTGGCCGAGCCACCGTCGTTTCGTAGCGAGAGCCGGTGCGGGCCGAGCCTGATTTCGTCGGCGTCGATCGCTCTCGATGCGTGTGCGTCGGGCGGACCGACGGCGATCCGATCGACGGCGTCGGCGACGACGGTCGCGTCGGGCGGTGCTGTCGTCGGGACGGCTGCGACGACGCCGAACGTGGCGACGCTGACGGCTGCGACGCCGAGCCAGACGTACATCGCGTCGACTGGGACTTCGAACATGGCTCCGCCTGGGCCCGTCTTCGGTCTTAAAGCTCCGTCCGGTTCCGGAGGGGGACTCATCTCTCGAACGTCGACGCGAAGCGAGACGACGTCTACACGAACAGCCCGGCAGCGACGAACGAAGCGAGATAGGTCACCGTCGCGGCGGGTAGCGCGAGCCCGATTCGATAGCCGACGAGCGACCGGTCGAGCCCGCGGGTCAGGCCCGTCGCGAGCGCCGTCAGGACGACCGCGAGCACGAGGACGTACCAGCCGACGGCCAGCCCGAGGTCGGCGACCGCGATGGAGCCGCCCATCGGTCCGCCCCGTCCTATGGCGGCCGACAGCGCCACCGTCGCACCACCGACAAGCGGGCCGAAGACGGCCGCGGTGTTGGACAGCGTACCGGTAATCTGTCCGACAGCGCGCCTGCTCTCTCGCTCGACCTGGTCCAGGGTTTCGAGGTGGTCCGCCATCGCCGTCAGCGCCTCTCCGGCAGGCGCGCCCTCGCTGGCGGACAGCGCGAGGAGCGCAGCCCCGCTCCGGGCCCGGTCGCTGGCCACCGTCGCGAGCGCACCGTTCGGACCGGTGAAGGCAGTCTCGACGTCGACGCCGAGACGGCGCTGGCGACGTACGGCCGTCGTGATCACGTCTCCAGTCGCACCCGGGAGTTCCGACGCGGCCTGGTCCAGTGCCCGTTCGGTCGCAGTCCCGCGTTCGACGCGACGGCCGATCAGGGAGAGCGCGTCGGCCAGCCCGTCGTCGACCTCTCGGCCGTGCTCTCGGACCGACTGCATCGGTTGGTAGGCGACGAGGAGTGCCGCACCGATCCCGAAGCCGCTGGCCGCGAGCGGCGCGGTCCAGTGAGGCAGTACGAGTGTCGCACTCCACCAGGCGAGGGCAGCGACGACTGCGCCAGCGCCAGCGGCGTGCCAGCGCGTCGTCGTCACGTCGGGATGCGACCGATCGATCGCCGTCGGGCGAAAGGCGATCGGTCGCTTCGCGAGGAGCCACGCGCTGGCGACGACGACCAGCACCGGCAACAGCAGGTCGTAGCCGATCACGAGCAGCGACAGCGACGCCTCGACACCGGTCGCACTCAGTGCCGGCAGGAGAGCGACGAGCGACAGCGGGAGCAGGACGCCCATCGCGTACACTGCCGTCACCGGTCCCCTGATCGACGCGGCGAACGCCGCCGATCGATCCTGAATCGCGTCGAGTACCACGCTCCGTGCTCGCTGGAGGGTCTGTCTTCGGTCCGCTGGCGGCTCTCGTCCCGCGCTCTCGACGAGCGAACAGGCTCGTTCGAGCGCCGGGAGATCGGTACGCCACTCGTGAGCGAACGACTGGAGGCCCGTGTTGGGTCCGTTCGCCGTTCGCCGGACGTGGGCGACGAGGCTCTCCGCGAGTGGTCCCGGTGTCGCACGTGCTCCGAACCGGGCGGCCGTCTCCGGTGCCGGCGTCAACTGCATCCGAACGGCCACGCGCGTGAGCAACGCCGGTGCCCCGCCGAGTGCACTGGCCCGACGCATCGTCGCCAGGAGTTCGACGAGTCGAGACGTCCCGAGAGCGACTGTGCCCCCGAGCAGACAGACGCCCGTGAGCAGCGAGCCGACGATCCCCGAGAGTACGGCGTTCGCTGCCAGTCCGAGGGCAGTGAGGAGCGCCGCGGTCGCGTAGCTCGCCGCGAGGAGGTCCTCCGGTTCGATTCCCCATTCGAGAAAGCCCAGCGCTCGCCGGAGATCGGGCCGAGTCGGTATCGAGGCGGGCCAGAGCTTCGACAGCGATCGGACCAGTGATGCCTTCATGCGTCTCCGCCCGCGCACAGCGGGTCGCGCTCTCGCCGCTGGAGCGCCGTCGCCCGCGCGTCGATCCGATCGCGCACGTCGGCGTACGACTCATCGCTGTCGGCCAGCGAGACGAGCAGTTCGCTGTTGCCCCGTTCGAGCCGGTCGGTCGACCGCAGTCGACCGTCGACGAGGCGATACAGTGCCTCGAACGTCGGCCCGTCACTACCGTCGACGACTTCTTCGATCGATGCGACTCGTCGGCTTCGATCGTTGCCCTCGTCGAACGACTCCGTCGTCACGACCAGGTCCGTCGTCGCGAAGGAAGACGCCGGGACATCGAGATCAGAAACGACGCGTTCGCGCACGTCCTCGCCGCCGCTCCCGTGGATCGTGCCGAGGACGGCACTCCCCCCGGCGCCGACGCGCATCGCTTCGTAGAGGACCTGTGCCTCCTCGCCGCGGACCTCGCCGACCACGAGCGCGCTCTCGCCGAGTCGCAGCGCCGTCCGCAGGGTCTCGTCTGCGGGGAGTCCCGGCCCGTCGCCGCGCTCGGTGCGGAGCGACTGGACCTCGCGACCGGCGACCTGTAACTGCTCGACCGGTAGTTCGGGCGTGTCCTCGATGACGAGTGTCCGGACGCCACGATCGATCTCCCACAGGAGTGCGCCCAGCAACGTCGTCTTGCCCGCGCCCCGGGGGCCGGCGACGAGCGTCGCGGCGGCCCGGTCGACCGCGAACGAGAGCAGCGCCGCCGCAGCGACCGGGAGCGTCCCGTTGTCGACAAGCTGGGGGAGCGTCCAGATCGAGTCGTCGTGGGCACGCAGCGCGAACGCGGCTCCGTCACTGACCGGATCCATGGTGCCGGCGACCCGGACCTGTCGGTCACCGATCTTGATCGCGGCGTCGAGAGTCGGCGACGCACGCGAGAAGGCGCGGCCGCTCTCTCGACGGAGCTTCGAGGCGAGTGCGTCGACCCCCCGGCGGCCCACGCGCAGGTTCGTCGTCGCCAGTTCGCCGTCGACACGGACCCGAAGCGGCGTGTCCGGCACGGGCGCGCTGGCGAACACGTCGCTGACCCGCGGATCGTCGAACAGGTCGGCCAAGTGCCCGTAGCCTGCGGTGTGGCGGTCGAGAACGCGACCGAGCCGCTCGATCGGCACGTCCTCGTCCGTGACTGCTCGTACGGCGCGCCAGGGGGCTCGTTCGCCGATGACAGTTCCGTCGGCGACCAGTTCGCTCGCGTCCCGAAGCGTCGCCATCGTGTCGTCGTCGAACGTCGCAGAAGGCGGTTGGAGGTGATACAGCGGGAGTTCGTCGTCGCGGTCGTACCGCCTGACTGTCGCGCCGGTCGAGAGCTGTCGGGTGTCCCGGAGTCGACAGCCCGACGGGGGGTCTACGGTGGCCCGTGTGTGTGCGATCGACGGACCGACGTGGGCCGACAGCGACTCGACCGAACCGAGTCGTCGGGCAGACAGCGACAGACCCGTCTCGGCGGCGATCGTCGCGACTGGGCCTGCCCTGCCAGTCGCCTCGTGGGCCGCGGTGACCGGATCAGTCAGTGCCACGTCTGCGAGCCGTTCGTCGTGGACCCGGACGCGTTCGACGAACCGTCCCGCAGCACAGAGCAGGGCCGCATCGTCGTCGAGATACACGTGTTCTCGTCCGGCCCGCCGGACCACGACGGCGCTCGCATCACGGTCACCGAGCGCGTCGACGACAGTCGCTCTGCAGGCTCCAGTGGTGTCGAGTTGCCCCGCACCGGGACAGTCGTTCGCGTCGACGACCAGCGTCGCGTCGTCGTGGCGGGCTGTACAACAGCAGTCGTCGTCCGACTGGTCGCGTTCGAACCACCCTCGCATGAGCGGTCGTGGCCCCGGCATCTCACTTCAACTGTCGGACGACGACCACCGGCGCTCCCGGTCGCCCCGCGAGCGCGAGTACCAGACGATGGTGACCGGGTTCGTCGAGGACGAGCGGCTCGTCGTCTGCCGTCGTCAACGGGACCGACAGGCTGCGGGAACTCGTTCGTCCGCCGTGGACACGCCACGAGACGCGCCCGTGATCACCGGTTCCGACTGGCGCGAACGAGACACGTTCGACGCCCGCGCTCGTCCACTGACGGGCCGGGACACGGAGTGTGACGACCCGGCGAGCACCGACACCGTCCGTGGGTTCGTCGGTCGAGACCAGTGCGTCAGCGGTGCGTTCGATCGACTCGACCTGGTCGGTGACGACAGTCGCTGCCCGCTCTCGGCGAGCGTCGTCAAGTGGGGGGAGCGCCACGGCGACGAGCGCGCTCGCGAGGACGACTGCCAGGACGACCCGGTAGATCACAGCCGCGTCCGGAGTCGTGCGAACACGCCCCCGCCGTCGCTTTCTGTCTGGGCCGTCGACGTCTGGCAGCCTGCTCGGTCACCGGATGCCTCGCTGTCCGACGGCGACGGGTGTTCTCCGGATGGTCCCCGGTCCGACTGCGACGAGGGCTCGCTGGCTCGGCGTCGGTGGGCTGATCGATCGTCTGTGATCCGCTGGGGACTGCACCTGTCGGCGTGGTCGACGCCTGTGTCACGACGAGATCCGCAACGGCCCACCGATCGGTGATCACCGATCCCGGATTTCGCGTCGCCGTCGAGGCGATCTTCCAGCCGGTCGACTGCCGCGATAGCGGCATCGGCGCGCTGCTCTACGTCTTCGTTGACCGAACGGATCGACCCTACGTAGCCGCGCAACGCCTGCGTCGCGGCTTCGAGCTCCGAGATCCGATCCTCGGCCGCTTCGAGTTCACTCTCCAGTTCCTCGATCCGTCGGGCGAGATCGCCGGCTGACGCGAGTGCATCGAGGTCCCCATCGTCGCCGCTGATCGCCCGTTCGACCGCGCCGAGTCGCCGGTCCAGCCGTTCTCGATCTGGCATGGCCGGCGCTGGTCCTGTCATCCCACTTGAATCCTCGGAACGGGGTAACGTTGATTAGTCGCCCTGCGTACCAGTTTAGTATGAAAGTCGTCCTGATTGGTGTCGGTCAAGCTGGGGGGAAGATCACGCAGGCACTCGCCGAGTTCGACTACGACATGGGCTTCGAGGCCGTACAGGGGGCACTCGCAGTCAATTCGGCGAAGGCTGATCTCCGGGAACTCAACATCGACACGCAACTGATCGGACAGGATCGAGTCAAGGGCCACGGCGTCGGCGGCGACAACGAACTCGGCGCCGAGATCATGGCCGAGAACGCGACCGAAGTGATGGACAACCTCGACGGCCGACTCACCACCCAGGCCGAGGCCGTCGTCGTCGTCGCCGGCCTGGGCGGCGGGACCGGGAGCGGCGGCGCGCCGATGCTCGCCCGCGAACTCAAACGCATCTACGACATCCCGATCTACGTGCTCGGCGTCCTCCCCGGGCGCGACGAAGGCGGGCTCTACCAGGCCAACGCCGGTCGCTCGGTCAAAACCTGCGCCCGCGAAGCCGACTCGGTGATCCTCATCGACAACGACGGCTGGAAGGCATCGGGCGACAGCCTCGAAGACGGGTTCGAGCGCATCAACGACGCCATCGCTCAGCGGATCGGCCTCCTGTTCGCTTCGGGCGAAGCCGTCGAGGGTGTCGGCGAGAGCGTCGTCGACTCCTCCGAGATCATCAACACGCTCAAAGGTGGCGGCATCGCCTCCGTCGGCTACGCCGCCGCTCAGTCCAGCGAGGACGCCGGCGAGAACATCAACACGATCACCAGCGTCACCCGCAACGCCCTCCTGACCAGCATGAGCCTCCCCGACGCCGTCGACGCGGAACGGGGCCTCCTGGTGATCGCCGGCCACCCCGAACGGATCTCTCGCAAAGGGGTCGAACGCGCTCGTAAATGGATGGAAGAGGAGACCGGCAGCCTCGAAGTCCGGGGCGGAGACTTCCCCATCGGCAGCGAGAAACTCGCCGCCCTCGTCGTCCTCGGGGGCGTCGAGCGCTCCGAGCGTGTCGAGGAGTTCATGGAACGTGCACGCGAGGCCGAGCGCAACAAGGACGAGCAGATCGACCCGATGGAAGGCCTCGAAAACGACGGGCTCGACGATTTAATGTGAAGCCACCTTTTTGCGCAGCGGGTGCGCCTCCGGCGCACCGCTTGCGCAAAAACGTGGGCGAAAAAGGCCGAACGCGAGCCGACGGCTCGCGTTCGGTGTTGTGCGTGAGCACCGCGAACGCACTGCTCGTCAGCGCTTGCTCTGACAGTGAACCGGGCGACCTTCCGGGTCCTCCGGACCGCTCGGTCGCCCGGATGCTACCGCACAACAGTGGGCAGTACCGGTGAACGACTGAACATTCTGCGAAGGCGCACGCTGTCGCTCGCTCCGTCGAGCGACCACACTGTGCGAGGGACGAACGAGCGAAGCGAGTGAGTCGGCTGGGGAGGTGTGTGGTTCGGTGCTGTGCGGTTGCCTGGTGGATCGAAAGGGCGAGGTGCGCTCGCGACAACGTAGCGTCGTTTGAGCGGGCCCTCTCCGAGGGAGTCATGCGACCGAGGATATCTCGCTCAGCGACCGCGAGCGCGCCGAGGGCTTTCAGTCCTTCTCTGTCCTGCTGTCTGTTTCTTCCACCCCTGCATCATCAGACTCGACCGTTCCATACACTAACGTACTGAGCAGTCGACTCGACCGTTCCAATGGGAAACCAGATCGGGTTGCTGCGCGTCACACGTCTCTCCAGATCCGAACGTGCGCGAGATGGTAGACGAGGCTGGCCGTCGAAACTCAACGAGCGCCTCACTCGGCGTCGGCGGGCGTGTCGAAGTCGTGGAAGTGCTCGCCCTTCTCCTTCGAGAGAATGTTCAGCGCTGCGGCCGCGCCGTCGCCCGCGGAGATGATCGCCTGCCACTCCTCGGCCCGGACCATCGCGCCGGTCGCGTAGGCGTCTTCGACGGAGGTCTGCATGGAGACGCTCACGTCGACCACGTCCTCGTCCGTGAACTCGCAGTCGAGCTGTTCGGCCAGCGAGCGGTCTGCACCGGTCGCCAGCACGAGGTATCTGCCTTCGTGGGTCTGGTCGTCGCCCTCGGTCGTGACTGTGAATCCCTCGGCGGTGTCCTCCACACCTGTCACTTCCTGCTCGTGGATCTCGACGCCGAACTCTTCGACCTGCTCGCGGGACTGCTCGACGAACTCCGTGCCGTCCATCGAGTCGATCCCGAGGTAGTTGAACAGGTGGGCCTTGTGGAGCCACGTCTCGTCCGTGTCGAAGACCACGGTGTCGAGGTCGTTCTTCTCGGTGTACAGGGCAGCACTCAGGCCGGCGGCTCCACCGCCGACGACGATGACGTCGTGCATGACACCGATTGTTCGTCGCACGAACGCATAAAGACCAGCCGACACCGATGTCACCCGGTCACCGACCGCTCAGGGGGCGGCGACCACCGAGCACCCTTACTCCAGCAGTTCCTTCGTCTTCCGGTGGCGGTACCGGAACATCGGTTCGAAACCGACGTATGCGAAGGGGCCGACCGCCTTCCCGAGCGGGCCGCCGGGGAACTGGTACTCGACGCGGTCGTGGATGAGCGTCGCGTCGCCCTCGGCGAGAAACCGGTGGGTGTGCTCCCAGTGGGCGAACGGCCCGTCGGACATCACGTCCCGGAACAGCGCGTGGTCGTCGTGTTCCTCGCGGGCGACGATCTCGGAGGTCCAGGTCTGGCGCGGCCCGACCCCGAACGGTCGGACCGACGCGACGAGCACGGACCCCGCTTCCAGTACGGCCGGATCGTGCTCTCCGTCGGGGCCGCGTGCTTCCTCGACGACGAGATTCGTCCACCCCGGCGTCAGTGCCTCCAGTCCGTCTCCGGTCGAGTGAAAGTCCCAGACGCGATCCAGCGGCGCATCGACGCGAACCGACCGCTCGTAGACGCTCATGTTCTCCCATAGGCAACGGAAACGGAAAACGGTCGCGGCAGTGGCCGACGGCGATCCACGAGGGGCACATACGGAGGGTTGTAGACGTTTACTCAGTCGACCGTACACTGTGTGCGGTCGATCCGGTACAGCCCTACAACCTTCCGTATCGATCAGGGCCAGCTCCCGGCTTCCGAAGCGGCTCGCTGGACCCGTTCGATGGCGATGGCGTACAGCGCGACCCGTAGCGTCGGCGCATCGCTCTCCTCGTAGCGCTCGACGAGCGTGTCGAAGGCGTCGGTGATCACCGTCTCCAGTTCGTCGTTGACCCGCTCCAGCGACCACGAGAAGCGCTGTCGGTTCTGGACCCACTCGAAGTACGACACTGTGACGCCCCCGGCGTTGGCGAGGATGTCAGGGAAGACGAACACCTCGCTGTCGGCCAGCACGTCGTCGGCGTCGGGCGTCAGCGGCCCGTTGGCGGCCTCGACGATCACGTCCGCCTGTACGTCGCGGGCGATCTCGGCGTCGATGGCGTTCTCCAGCGCCGCGGGGACGAGCAGATCCACGTCCAGTGTCAGCAGTTCTCGATTGCTGCGTTCCTCGCTCGCGCCCGAAAAGCCCGTGACCGTGCCTGTTTCGCGTTTGTGTTCCTTAGCGGCGCGGGTATCCAGTCCGTCGGGATCGTAGACCGCGCCCGAAGAGTCCGAGACCGCGACGACCGTGGCGCCTTGGTCCTCGATCAGTTTGGCCGCCACGGAACCGGCGTTACCGTAGCCCTGGACGGCGACGGTCGCGTCCCCGATTTCGCGGTCGAGGTAGTCGAAGGCCTCGCGAGCGACGATAGCGACTGACCGACCCGTGGCCTCGACACGACCTTCGCTCCCGCCGGACTCGATGGCCTTGCCCGTGACGACGCCCGGTGCAGTCGTCTCTTCCAGGGTCTCGTAGGTGTCCTTGAGCCAGTTCATCTCCCGCTGGCCGGTGTTCACGTCCGGTGCCGGGATGTCTTCGTCCTCGCCGATCAGCGGACGGAGTTCGGTGGCCAGCGAGCGGGTGAGTCGCTCGACCTCGGCGTCGGAGTAGTCGGCCGGATCGAACGCGATCCCGCCTTTGCCACCGCCGTAGGGGATGTCCACGGCGGCACACTTGTACACCATCCACCCCGAGAGCGCCAACACCTCCTCTCGAGAGACGTTCGGGTGGTAGCGAATCCCGCCCTTGTACGGGCCACGATCGCCGTTGAACTGCGACCGGTAGGCCCGGAACGTCTCGATCGACCCGTCGTCGAGTTCGATCGACAGCGTCGTCTCCAGTACACGTTCGGGCTGTTTGAGCCGTTCGAGGGCGTCGTCGGGAACGTCGACGTACGTCGCCGCGTCGTCGATCTGCTCGCGGAGACTCTCGTAGGGATTGACATCGCCTGTCATGTGGTCACAATAGTCAACAAATCGCAAAAGAATACCGCAGTCGGGCGTCGTTCGACACGACTACCGCTGGCCTGCCCGCTCCAGAATCCGCTCGGCCTGTCGGACCTGCGGCGCGTCGATCATCTCGCCGTCGACGACGAACACGCCGCTGTCGCGTTCGCTCGCCTCGTTGCGTCCGGCCAGGATCCGGCGCGCCCACTCGACCTCGGACTCACCGGGCGTGAACGCGTCGTTGACGATCGGGACCTGTGCGGGGTGGATGGTCATCTTGCCGTCGAACCCCAGTCGCCGGCCCTCGCGTGCCTGTTCGCGTAGTCCGGCGTCGTCCTCGTAGGCCGGGTAGTGCGTGTCGATGGCGTCGACACCGGCCGCCCGCGCGGCCATTAGTGTGTGCTGCCGTGCGTGGGCGACCTCCTGTCCCTCTGGCGTGCGAACCGCCCCGAGATCGCCGGCCAGATCCTCCGCCCCGAACAGGACGGCGTCGGTACCGTCCGCCGCGGCGATCGCTTCGGCGTGGAGCACGCCCGCGGCTGACTCGACGATCGACAGGATCGGGACGGCGGCGTCGCGCTCGGCGAGCATCCCCGCGAGCGTCTCGACGGCGTCGCCGCTGGGCACCTTCGGCAGCATGACACTGTCCGGGATTTGCTCGCCGAGGACGACGCTGAGGTCCCGGCTCGCGCCCGCCCCGACTGGATTGACCCGCACGCACAGCTCGCCGGTCACGTCGACGGCTGCGAGCGCGTCCCTGACTGCCTCGCGAGCCACGTCTTTCTGATCCGGGACGACGGCGTCCTCCAGATCGTACACGACGACATCTGCGCCACTCTCTACGGCTTTCCGTAACTTCCCGGGCTGGTCGCCCGGCGCGAACAGCACACTCCGGCGGGCCATACTCGGCAGTTGGCGGGCCATTGCCGTAACTGTCGGCCCTGTTCTAAGGGTAGTGTTCAAATAAGTCGCTGCATCACTTCTCTCGCAGACACCGAAAGCCCTCGGCACGCTCGGGGATTCTGTGGCGGATATCCTCACTCCGTTCGGATAGTGCCGCCGCAGAATCCCCGAGCGAGCCTCGCCCTTTCATCCGCCAGGAATCGGCCGCTCACCCGTCTGAACCCTGGCGGATGAAAGGGCGAGTGCAGTTGCAGGAACCCCGACGACGCAAGCACGCGAAGCGCGCGCAGCGAGTCGCGGGACTGCAACTGCACGAGGGCTTTCGGTGCTTCAGACTGTCCACGTTCAATCTCTTATATGAACAGCACCGTTCGAGGAGCAATCCGCTAACCGACACAGCGTCAAAAAACACGAGTCAGGTCGCGAACTCAGGGCGCTTCGACGTCGAGCGTCACCACGTCGGAGAGCGTGAGTTCGTCGCCGGGGCCGATCGGTTCGCGGTCGCCCTTCGACATCCGGACGCCGTTGACCTCGGTCGGGTTCTCGCCCAGATCGACCACGTAGAACTCCCCGTTCTCGCGAACGAAGCGGACGTGCTCGCGGTGGATGCGGACGGCCTGATCCTCGTTCTTGCCGGCCTCGGCCAGCAGCGATCGGATCTGTCGCCCGACCGTCTCGTCGTCGCCGACGACGACCGAGCGATCGTAAGCCGACAGCGCGAGCGTCGACGGTGCCGTTTCACCCGCACTGTCGGCCGCGTCGCCGCCACGGTGGGCGTCGAGATCCTCGCCACAGGACGCACAGAATGCGTCCTCGGGTTCGACGTCGTCGCCACAGGACGGACAGGCATCGAGTTCGTCCTCGTCGTCTCCGCGATGGGCGTCGAGATCCTCGCCACAGGACGCACAGAAGGCGTCTTCGGGGCCAACGTCGTCGCCACAGGAGGGGCAGGCGTCGAGTTCTGCCTCGTCTTCTTCCTCTTCGTCGCCGCCACGGTGGGCGTCGAGATCCTCGCCACAGGACGGACAGAACGCGTCGGACGGCCCGACAGCCGTGTCACACTCGGGGCATGCGTCGAGCGTGTCTTCCGGTTCTTCTGCTTCGTCGTCCTCGTCAGGCTCGTCGTCGAGATCCAGCTCCGGTTCTTCGGTGTCGTCGTTGGCCTCGGCGTCGTCGACTTCGGCTTCTTCGGTTTCGTCGTCCTCGTCGTCGAGGTCCAGTTCCGGTTCTTCGGTGTCGTCGTCCTCGTCGTCGAGATCCAGTTCCGGTTCTTCGGTCTCGGTGTCATCGACTTCGGCTTCTTCGGTTTCGTCGTCTCCGTCGTCGAGATCCAGTTCCGGTTCTTCGGTGTCGTCGAGGTCCGAGTCCGACTCCTGCTCGTCGCTTGCAGAGTCGGCGCTTGTCGCTTCGGCCCCCGTCTCGTCCGTGTCGTCACCGAACAGCGAGTCGTCGGTCGGGTCGTTTTCGTCCTCAGCAGGTGTCTCGTCCTCGTCGTCGGTCGTCTCGACTTCCCCGTCGTACTGCCATTCACCGCACTCCGAGTTGGTACACCAGCCCCCCGCAGCGGCCGGATCGAACTCTTCGCCACACAGCGGACACTCGACCGACCTACTGGTACTTTCTGACATGCTTGTTCCTACACTCAACCCACGCATAAAAAATAGTTTCCGTAAGGGAACAGGGAGTTTTCACCCCTCGTCGGGGAGCAGGACGGTCGCGCGGTCCTCGACGGGATCGGGTTCGAGCGCCCGTACGAGCGGACGATCTCGGGGGGTCGAGGGCAGCGCCGGGTCCTGGATAAACAGCGTCGAAAGGTTGTCCTTCCCACCACGGTCGTTGGCCATCTCCAGCAGCGACTCGCTCGCGGCCGACAGCGACTCTGCCTCGAGGACGAACTCCCTGATCTCGTCGTCGGTAACGACGGCGTCGAGGACGCTCTGGGCCGCGTCCTCGGTCTTGCCTGCGCGGTTGTACTCGTCGTACAGGTCGGGCGCGTCGGTCTGGGCGTCGATGAGGCCGTCACTCGTGACCAGCAGCACGTCCTCGGCGTACAGGGGAACGACGTTACTGTCGACCGGGATCTCCGCGGTCTCGGGATCCTGGTCGCTGGCTCCCCCCAGCGCGCGGGTGATCTCGTTGCCGCGGGGGTGGACGTGGGCCTCGACGTCGTCGATCTCGCCCCGATCGTGGAGTTGCTCGACGACGCCGTGGTCTTTGGTCAGCAGTTCGATCGTCTCACGGGCCTCGTTGACGAGGTACGCGCGGCTGTCGCCGACCCACGCGTAGTAGCACCGCCCGCCGAAACACAGCCCCGCGACGGCCGTGGTGTAGGCGCGGTTCCCGGTTTCGGCAGTGTAGGCGAGAATCTCTCGGTGGGCCGCCGTGATCGCGTCTTCCAGTGCGCTCTGGATCTCGGCCGGTGTCGGCTCCGCGGCCGCGATCGACTCGGGGAGCGGGACCTCGAAGTCGTCGGGATCGCTCCGTGCGGCCTGGGTGGCGACGTCGCTCAGGTGGTCCGTGATCACCATCGTCGCGATGTACGACGCCACGTCGCCGGCCTCGTACCCCCCCGCACCGTCGGCCAGCGCGAACGTCGCGACGCTCCGGTTCTGTGGCCACGAGCGGCCACCGTCTCCTTCGTTCGATCCAGTATCGGGCCCGGTCTCGTCGGCTCCGTCCACGCCATCAGGGCTGGCCGCGTCGTCGGTCTCGACCTCGCTCTCCGGGTCGGTGGCGACGCTGTCGCCGGTCTCACCGTCACCGTCCGCGCCGACCGCGCCCCCGTGCTCGCCGGCGTCGACGAGCCCGTCGCGGTGGCCCTGTTCGATGACGTTGACCGCGAGGCTGTCCTCGTTGATCCCGCTCGCTCGCTTCCGTTCGCCGATGTCGTAGTTCGTCGCGTAGATCATGTGTGAGAGATGCTGAACTCGAAGGTCGTCCCGTAACTCGGATGGACCAGCGCGATCAGATCGCCGTCACCGAGCACGTGCTCGCTGGGCGGGACCTCGCCGTTGCGATCGGTCGCGTCCCCGCCGCGAGCGTCGAGCAGGTCCCGTCCCCCCGGCTGGAGGATGCGTTGCCAGCCCGTCTGGGTTCTGACGTAGGTCCCGTTGATGCTGTGGTCCTCCAGTCGCCAGATCTCCTCGTCGCGGTTCGTGTCGAAGCGGACGTGGATCGGCGAGACGTGCTCGTCGGCGTCCTCGAGCGTGATCGACGGCGTCGTCGCGCCGCCGTCCCGCCCGATCGTATCGCCGGGGTGGATGGTGAAGGAGGCATCCTCGCCCACCGCTTCGAGGCTGGCCTGTGGCGGCGGGCTGGCATCTTTCGCTTCGAGGACGTACTTCATGGAGGTCGCGTTTGGATACCGGTCCCGGTAGTCCATCTGGGTGGCTCGCTCGATGATCTCGGCGAGGTAGGGCGGGCAGTCGACGCCGAAGTCGCGGGGGTTCACCCCGTCTTTCTTCGGGACTGTCCCCTTGAGCAGAAAGAGGAGGATCTTGCCGATCGAGTACACGTCCGACCACGGGCCCTGTCCGTCCTCGGCGTCGCTGGCCTCGGCGATCTCGCGGGGTTTGTACGGCCCGAGGATGGTGGTCCCGGAGTCGTCGGCGTCGCTGCCGTCGAACGCCGTCGCCGTGTTGAAGTCGATCAGGATCGGGTGGTCCTGGCCGGCGAGCATGATGTTGTCCGGTTTCAGGTCGCGGTAGACGATGTCGTTCTCGTGGAGGAAGCTCATCGCGTCACAGAGGCCGATCCCGACCTGGCGGACCTCCGCCGGATCGAGCGGCCCGACCTGCTCGATGGCGTCGTCGAGTTCGTAGCCGTCGACGAACTGGACCACGAGCACCGGCGTGTCCCCCTCGTCCGTGCGCTCGATCAGGTCCATCACGTTGTCGTGGCCACCGGCAGCCCTGATCGTCTCCAGCGCGTCGGCTTCCTTCAGGAAGTACGTCTCGATCACGTCGTTGTCGTTGCTCGATCCCGCGTAGTTCGGGACCTTGACCGCGACCGTCTCGCCGGAGTCCTCGTCGACGGCCTCGTAGGCGACGGCGAAGCCGCCGCTCCCGGCCTCGCCCTGGATGCGGTACTGACCGGCGACCAGATCCCCTGGCTCGAACGTCGTCATCGCTGTTCACCGCCGTTGTGGACCGCTCCTGTCGACCCGCGGATCGTTACTGTCGCCCCGCGAATCGCCACTGTCGCCCCGCGGGTCATCACTGCAGTCCGTCGTTGTCGACGATCTGAGTGGCCTGGCTCTGTTCGGCGCGCCCACCCTCCTTGACGATCTGGGTCTGGCGCTCGGCCTCCTCGACGGCTTCGGCGTCCTCGCCGTGGATCACCGTCATCTGCTCGACTTTCGTCTCGGCGGCCTCGACGTTGCCCTTGCCCAGTTCCGTCCGGATGACGGTCTGCTTGTGGTCGATGTCGACCGACTCGTTGTGCTCGGCGAGTTCCGCCTGATCCTCGGTGTAGGTGACGGCGATCTGGTCGCTGGCGGTGTCGCCGCGGGCCGACAGTGTCACGTCGGCCAGCACTTCCTCGGTACCGGCTTCGCGCGGGGGTGCATGTATCTTCAGGACGACGCGCTGGTTCTCCCGTTCGATGAGGTCGGGCAGTTTGATCCGGGTGGCGTTTGCCTCCCAGTCGGGGCTGACCTCCTGGGCCTGCGGGAGCGCGCGGTACACTTCGCTGACTTCCACGCCCGGTGCCACGTCGAGGTCGAGGTGGGCGTCCGGTGCGACGACCGAACCGGCCTGCTCGACGGCCTCGCCGAAGAAGTCCTCGATGTCGCCGGGCGCTTCGAGGTGGGTCCACGTCCCGCGCCCGATCGTTCCGAGCGTGCGGATCGTGTCCTCGTTGTAGTCGGTGCCGATCCCGGCCGACTGGATCCGGATGCCGGCGTCGTCGATCTCCTCGGCCAGTCCCTCGAACTCGTCCGGGGTGCGCTCGTTGTCCTTGCCGTCCGACAGCAGGAGCAGCCGATTGACCGTGTCGGGCCCGGTCGCCGAGGAGGAGAGCGTCTCCTTTGCGGCCTTGAGCCCGTTGTACATGTCGGTGCCGCCGCCTGCGGTGAGTTCTTCGACGTGATCCATCGCTGTCTGGCGGTCGAGATCCGACCAGCGCGTCGCCGGCAGGATCACTTCCGCCTCCGTGTCGAAGGCGACGATGCTGACGTAGTCGTCGTCGGCCAGGAGACCGAAGACCCAGGCCGCCCCGTCGCGGGCGCGCTTGATGTTGTCCCCTTCCATGGACCCGCTCGTGTCGATGCACAGCGCGATGTGCCTGCGCATTTCCTGCTCCTGTTCCCCTGGCTCGACGTCGATCTCGGCTGTCACGGTCGTGCCGTCGGCCGGCACGTTGGGCCGATTGACGCTGGTGTCGATAGATGCCACGCGTGACAGTACCTTGCGAATCGTATGTATAAATTGTGCCTCTTTTCCGACAGAAGTAAGTGTTAGTTCCTTGCCGAGGAGTCCGGGAACAGGCCGCGGACCACCGCGCCCAGCGGCCCGCCGACGAGCGGGACCGCCAGCGGGAGCGCCCCGAACATGCCCATAGCGGCGACGTTCGACAGCGTTCCAGCGAGTGCGAGTTCCAGTGCGAAGACGGCCACGACCGCGATACCGAACCCGAGTCCGGCCAGCAGTGCACGCCGGAACGTCGGCCACGCGAGGCCAACCAGCGCGCCGCCGACGAGGATGGCGCTCCAGTGGACCGTCGCGAGCAGTGCCCCGAGCGCTCCCGCCAGCACCGTCGCGCGCCAGCGATTCGTCGGGTCGGTCTGTAGAGCGTAGAGGCGCTGCAGGGCCGTGCCGGGTGGGTCGTCAGGCATCGCGATCACCGCCACGGAAGCGGATCGCCGGCTCGCCCTCGGTCGTCGGAACGAGCGACGAGTACTCGCCGTCGGCCCACGCGCGGAGCTGGTCCGCGTAGTGATCCGAGAAGTAGTCCCCGTTGTTACCGCCGGGGATCACGGTCTGGGACGGGTCCCCATCGAGGCGCGCGAGCAGGCGATAGCTGCTGCCGGCCCCGGACTCCTTCCGGTAGTTGCGCACTGTCGCCGCCGAGCCGTCGGTCGGGTACTCGGGGTAGCTCAGGAACCCCAGTCCGAAGGGGTGATCGATCGCTGTCCGGTTGTAGTCGCCGTAGGTCTCGTACCCCTCGTCCTCGATCTCGTCGGCGGTGTCGACCAGTGCACGTGCGATGACCTGGGCCCGCTCTCGGGGCTCGCCCGCCGGTGGATCGCGGAACCACGGATCGTCGGCGGCGAGGTTTAGGGTGATCCAGTCGCCCGGAAACAGCGACTCGTCCAGTCCGGCGGCCTCGAAGACCGGACCGAAGACGCGCTGGCGGTAGTGGTCGGTGAACAGTTCGAACACGAGCGCGCCGCGTTCGTCCCGGTCCATCGCGTAGTCCCAGCCGTCGAGGTCGTTGGCCAGCGCCACGGCTCGCTCGCCCATCCCCGAGCGCGCTCCGAGGATCTCGGGGACGAACAGTTCGGCTCGGCGGTCGTAGCTGTCGAGCTGGACGGCCCGGCTGTAGGCGTGGGTGATCGGTTCGTCGGCCGCGGCGCGGGCGTCGAGCAGCTCGTAGATCCGGGCGCCGCGCCACGGCGCGGAGTACCCCTCCGAGAGGTAGTAGTCGCTGGCGTCGTCGTCGATCACGCGCTGGTTAGCCGTCGCCAGCAGGTCGGGGTCCCGGAGGCTTGGTTTCTCTTCGAAGGGGATCCAGCCGTCTTCGAAGTCCGGTTCACCGTACGGTTCGTAGCCCGGCCACTCGCCTTCTCGGGCCGAGCCGTCGAAGATCCGATCGCCGGCGACTGCCTCGCCGTCGGTCCGCCGGATGGGCACCAGCCCGGTGACGTGGTAGTGTGTGTTGCCTTCCCGGTCCGCGTAGACGGCGTTCTGGGTGGGCTGGTCGAACCGCGAGAGCGCCTCGATGGCCTCCTCGCGGCCGTCGCTCCGGTTGAGCGCCCTGACCGCCTCGGCCGTTCGACACGCTTGCAATCCCGTCCACGCGACGCCGACCCGGCGCCCCTGGCGTTCGATCAGCGGGCCGTGGACGGTCTTGCGGGTCGTGATCTCCCGGTCGTCGCCGCCGCTGACTTCGATCGTCTCCGTCGCGGTCTCGAACTCGCGCCACTCGTCGCCGTAGCGGTACTGCTCGCCGTCGATCTCGTACTCGTAGACGTCGAGCACGTCCATGCCGGCGTTCGTAAAGCCCCACGCGCCCGCGTCGTTCTCACCGATGACGACGAACGGCTGGCCGGGGAAGGTGACGCCACTCACGGAGTGGTCGGGCAGTTCGTGGTGCATCTCGTACCACACCGGCGGCACGAGCAGCGTGAGGTGGGGGTCGTTGGCCAGCAGCGGTCGCCCGCTCTCGGTGTGCTCGCCGCCGACGACCCAGCTGTTGGACCCGATGCCGTCGGGCCACTCGAACCCGGTGAGCCACGCGGCCAGCGCGGCCGACTCCGCAGGGGAGTCGTCTCCCCCTGTCGGAGCACCCAGCGTCGCCGCCTCGGTCGTCGTCGCGTCCCCGCGGGCGCTGTCCTCGCTTGCACTCCTGAGGATCGGCACGTCGTGATCGAGCCGGCGAGGAGCGATCCGTTCGGCCGTTTCGCCGCCCAGTGCGTCGGCGATCGCCGCGCGCCGGAGCGTCGAGAAGTCGCCCGTCAATCCCCAGGAGATCTGTTTCTCGATCAGCATGCTGTCGACCGGCGTCCACCGGTCGGGCTCGTAGCCCAAAAGCTGAAATTCGATGGGGAGGGGCTGTCGTTCCCTGAGGGCGTTGACCCCCGCAGCGTGGGCCTCGACCGCGTCGCCCGCCGGCGTCCCGGAGAGGTAGTCCCAGTTGGCCTGGGCAGCGGCCGTATAGTCCATCTGGCGGTGGAAGATGTCGGACTCGACCTGTTGACCGACGGCGGCGGCCAGCGTCCCGCGCATCCGCCGACGGATCAGATCCATCTGGAAGAGCCGGTCCGCGGCGTGGACGTAGCCCACCGCGAAGTAGAGGCTCGCCTCGTTGTCGGCCGCCACGGTCGGGACGCCCTCGTCGTCGTAGCGTACCGTCGCCTCGCCGTGGGGCGTCGTGACTGTCTCTGGCACGGACGCCGTCGCTGTTTCCCATACCCCGCCGCTCAGTGGGGCGAACCGATCGAGACCGCTTCGGATCGGATCGACCGCCGACGCGCCGACGCCCCCGGCAAGCAGGGCCGCCAGCACTGATCGTCTCGTTGGCACACCCACACATGGTGAGGGATCGTGATGAATCTTGCCGGGCGAAACCACCAAATCGGAGGGCGACGGAACACGACCGTGAGCGACATCACGACGCGCGTCGTCGACGCGGTGGGCGAAGCGGCCGGCAGCGACGGCTGGTGTTCTCGCGAACAGGTCGTCGCGCTGATGACCCAGCGAGGCGTCGACCGGATGGAGATACAGCGAGCCCTCGGGCGCGCGACCGACGAGGGGCGACTGGCGCAGGACGGCGATCGGTACAGGCGAGTTTGAGATGGCCCCGACAGACGACCAATCTACGGACGAGACGCCGGATCGCGAGCCCAGCCTCGAGCTATCGCTGCGCTCCGGTGAACCACGCATCGCGGGTCGGTTGATCGCCGCGCTCTCGGAAGGACTCGGGCTGACGCTGGTCGCGAACTGGTTCTACCTCCCGCTGACTGGCCCAGAGGCGACGTGGGGCCACCTCGCACTCGCCTCGTTCGGCGGGGTCGTCGTCCTCGCTGGCGTGATCGCCCACCGGGGCGACACGCCGTGGCTTGCGGTCCCCTTTCCGCTGGTTGGTCTGGCCTTGCTCACGATGGCACCGGGGCTGGGCATCGGCGGGCTCTCAGTGACGACGTGGGCAAACCTCGGTGCGCTGGCGACGATCGTCTCGCTCCCGCTGGTGTGGCACCTCTGGCAGACGGCGCGCCAGCGTCATCGGGACCGCAAGCGGGTGTGATCTGGCACAAGACATATTGGCGGATCGACTGACAAGACGAACATGCCTGGTCCACGCGTCACCAGCGACGACCACGTCGCGTTGCGGACCGCCGAAGAAGCCGATCGCTCCTTTCTCCAGCGTGGGGTCGCCAACGCCGACCTCCGCCGTCCGCTGGGCAGTCCTGTGATGAATCGTGGCGACTTCGACGACTGGATCGAGGGACGAGACGACGCTGACTGGTTCGTCGTCTGCCACGACGAGGACGACGCCGGGCCCGGGTATCCGGCCGACGGCGACACGCGACGCATCGGGACCATCGTGGTCGAGGAGACGAGCTACAAACGCCCCGTCCTCGCCTACTGGCTCGTCCCGGACGCACAGGGACAGGGCTACGGGAAGCGAGCAGTCTCGCTGGCCATCGACTACGTCTTTGGCCAGTACGATGTGCCGGCTGTCGGCGCGAGCGCCTTCGCGTTCAACGACGCCTCGCGCGGGCTCTTGGAGTCGCTGGGGTTCGTCGAGGAAGGCCGCCGCCGGAAGTTCATGTTCGTCGACGGCGAGCACCGTGATATGGTCCACTACGGGCTGCTTCGAGAGGAATGGGACGACAGCGCGTGAAATCGACGCCAGTCGATCCATCAGCGCTCTGCCGTTTCTGCTTCGCGTTCGAACAGTGATCCGTAGTGATAGGGCGGCAACTCCCGGTGGTCGACGGCCGAGAACGCCGTCGATTCCGTGACGATCGCTTCGGTTTCTGCCGGCGACAGCCGTAGCGACGTGGGGGGACCTCTGGGAGCACCGTCGACCGTCGTCTCTTCGCGGGGCCGATCGTGCCAGTTCACGACGACGAACCGACCACCCGGGGCGAGGACGTCGAACGCCTCGCGAACGAAGGTTTCGGGACTATCGATGCCGTGGAACGTATTCGCCATCAGGACGACGTCGACCTCGGTATCGAGGAGCGCTGACAGCTCCCGGGCGTCGCCGCGAACGGGGACGATAGTGTCGATCTCCTGCTGTGCTGCAAGATGCGTGAGATCGTCGAGCAGGCCGTCGTCCAGATCGACGACGTACGTCTGGGCGGGCTCGGTGATCCGCGCGGCGGGCAGCGCGAAGTAGCCGTTGCCACAGCCGACTTCGGCGAGTCGATCCCCCGACGAGAGGCCGAGACGGCGCAGCGTCGCTCCCGGTGTCGGCCACAGTTTCCCCCACCAGTCCCAGTCGGGTTGCGCCGTGTTCTGGAACGGTTCCATACCTATCGGGTCGAGGTGCCGATCAGCCGGTAGATCGGACAGAAGTTCAGCAGCGCGGTCCCGAGTAGAATCACTCCTGCGAACAGCCCGACGGCACCGACGATCGGACCGAAGCTCAGGAACTCCGCGAAGACGGCGATCCCGAACAGGAGGAGGACACTCCCGAGTGCAATCCGAACGGTTCTATCGGTCGCTCCAATATTGTACTCCATACACAAAACTATGCACTGGCGAGGTTTAAGTGTTTCCAGCGTTCCCATCGAGAGCGATCGCTCTCGTGGTGAGAGTTGAGGAAAAACAGCGTGGCCGCGAGCGAAGCCGCGTCATACGGACAGTTGTCGGTCCCTCCCAGATCGATCGCACGCAGTCGTGCGGTCGACTGGGGAACCGTCGACAACTGTTCGTCTCAGAAACGGCCGTCGCTTACATGTAGCCGAGGTCGCGCAGGCGCTCCATCAGGTCCTCTTTGTCCTGGGCGCGGCCGGCGCGCTCGGTCGTGTTGGCCATGTCCTGTAGCCAGGCGGGCTCTTCGGCGGACTTGTCGGTCGAGACTTCACTGCCGAGCGAGCGGAACCCGGCGAAGTACTTCGGCGAGACCGGCACGTCCTCTTTCTCGACGCCCTCGGGGAGGTCGTCCTGGCCCTGCGGGACGTAGCCCTCGTCCGGGAACTCCTCGACGGTGTCCGGGACGACGAAGTTCCAGAAGGCCTCCCACACGTCGGCCTCGGCGAACTGAAGGATCGACTGGATGCGGTCGTGGGGCGGGTAGATGTCGGGGTCGTGGCGCGGTGAGAAGAACGTCTCGTCGGCGCGGGACTCCTGCTCGTCCCAGCGGATGCCCGAGAGGATGCCGTCCACGTCGTGCTCTTCGATGGTGTCGTTGAGCGCCACCGTCTTCAGGAGGTGGTTGCCGACGTAGGTGTCCAGCAGGAACGGGAAGGTTTCCTCCTCGTACTCGAGGATCTCACGGATGTGGTGCTGGTTGTGCTCGGAGAGGTCCTCGACCGGGATGTCGTCGCCGGGATCGAGACCGTTCTCGTCGACGTAGTCGCCCACGTCGGTGTTACGCGCCCAGATGACTTCGAGGTCCCACTCGTCGGCCCAGTGCTCGACGAACTCGATGAGTTCGTCGAAGTGCTGGTAGTGGTCGATGAAGACGACCGGCGGGACTTCGAGGTCGAAGCGGTCCGCGACTTCCTTGACGAAGTACAGCGTGAGCGTCGAGTCCTTGCCGCCGGTCCACATGACGACCGGGTTCTCGTACTGTTCGAGGCCCTCTTTCGTGACCGCGATGGCCTTCTCGATCTTGTGGTTGATCGACGGGTAGTCCTCGGGCGACTCACCCTCGCCGTCGCTGTAGTCGACGTCGAGGTAGTCCGGGAAGTTCGCTTGTTCGCTCATCGGTAATGAGATATAATTAGAATTCCCGTAAGTACTTTTTGGACCACCGACACGTATGTGACCGGAACGCACACCACCAGGATCGCGGCATCGCCCTCGCGATCGCCCGGACGGTTAAGCGAATCGCGGCCCAACGTCGGCGTATGCGTGGACAGTACGCCCGAGCGGTCGCGCGGCGGTGGCTCCGTAGCTATTTCGTCGCTGCCGCTGCCCTCCTCGCTGTGAGCATCCTCCTGGGCTTCCTGCTCGGGACGCAACTCCCGGCAGACTTCTTCCAGAGCGACGCCGGCGGGGGCGCGTTCTTCCCCGGCGAGATCACGTTCACGACGATCCTCGTGAACAACCTGATCGCGATCACCGTCGCGCTGCTGGGCGCGGTGTCGATCGGCCTGTTCAGTGGCTTCGTGTTGCTCCTCAACGGCGTCCTCATCGGTGCCGTCGTCGAACTCGCGCTCCGAGAAGCGTCGGCGCTGACGGTCTTCATGCTGATCGCGCCCCACGGGATCGTCGAGCTCCCGGCGATCCTGATCGTCGCCGCCGTCGGCTTTCGCTTCGGCCACCGCACCTACCGGTACATCAGGGGACGTGGCGACGAACTGGTGACTGGTCGGGACATCAGGGAAGCGGGGCTGCTCTACGGCGTCGCCGTCGTGATGATCGTCGTCGCGGCCTGGATCGAGGCCGAGGTGACGCTGGAACTCGCTCAACAGGTCGGTGGATGACGGTTTCCCCGATCGGTGCTCCCAGCCCGGGAACCGACGTTTAGACCCGCTCGACCAGCGTCGCGATCCCCTGCCCGAACCCGATACACATCGTACAGATCCCGAACCGGCCGTCGCAGGCCGCGAGCTGGTAGGGCAGCTTTCCGAGCAGCGCCGCGCCGGTCGCGCCCAGCGGGTGGCCGTGTGCGATTGCACCGCCCCAGACGTTCGTTCGCTCCCAGTCGGCCCCGGTCTCGTCGAGCCACGCTGCGATCACGGAGGCGAACGCCTCGTTGACCTCGAAGCGATCGATCTCGTCGACGGTGAGGTCGTTGCGTTCGAGCAGTTCCTGCGTCGCGGGGATCGGTCCGGTCAGCATCGTCGTCGGATCGACACCGACGACGGTACTGTCGACGATGCGGGCTGTCGGCTCCCAGCCGAACTCTTCACAGGCCGCACCGCTGGCGATCAGCGTCGCCGCAGCCCCGTCGACGATCCCGGAGGCGTTCCCGGCGTGGATCACGCCTTCGCCCTCCTCACGGAACACGAGCGGCAGTTCGGCGAGCGCGTCCGGATCGGTGCTCGGTCGGGGATGTTCGTCCTGCTCGACGGTGACCGGCTCGCCGTCGAGCGTAGTCTCGACGGGGACAACCTGCTCGTCGTGGTGCCCCGCCTGAGCGGCCTCGCCCCAGCGGCGCTGTGAGTCGACGGCGATCTCGTCGAGTGCCCGCCGACCGAATCCCCACTGCTCTGCGATCCGCTCGGCACCCTCGCCCTGGTTCGTCAACTCGTCGAAGTGTTCGAAGTACGTCTCGGTGACGCTCTCGGGGTCGGCGTAGCTGTTCGACGCGGCCGGGCTGTCACTGCCCATCGGCACTCTGGTCATGTGCTCGACCCCGCCCGCACAGAGCACTTCGTGCGTGCCCGCTCTGATCTGGTCGGCAGCGAAGTTGACGGCCTGCTGGCCCGAGCCACACATCCGATTCATCTGGACGCCCGGGACGCCGTCGCCCCAGCCCGCGACCATCGGTGCCAGCCGCCCGATGTTCATCCCTTGCTCGTCGGTCGGGACGACACAGCCGTAGAGCACGTCTTCGACGGCCTCAGAACCATCGAAGTCGTTCCGGTCGGCCAGTGCGGTCAGCGGTTCAGCCGCGAGATCCTGGGGGTGCGTGTCGCGGAACGACCCACCGTTCTTCCCGAACGGAGTCCGGACTGCGTCGACGATGTACGCCTCTCGCATACTCGGTGTTGGACGTGGGGCGAGTTACCGCTTTGGGGCTCTCGAACGATGGGGTTCAGATAAGCAACCACGTCACTGGGGCATCCAGGCACCGAAAGCCCTCGTCGCGCTAGCCGGATCTGTGCCGGATATTCTTCCTGCGGTCGAATAGTGCCGGCGCAGATCCGGCTACCGCGCCTCGCCCTTACATCCGCCAGGATCGGCTGTGTCACAGTCTAAACCCTGGCGGATGAAAGGGCGAGTGCAGTTGCGGGAACCCCGGCGATGCAAGCACGCGGAGCGCGCGCAGCGAGCCGCGGGACCGCAACTACACGAGGGCTTTCGGTGCTTCGTAGCCGATTCTCTCGTCTTCTTATCTGAACACCACCTCTCGAACGCCGATCATTTTTATACGATGGGGACACACCCAGGTTCGTGACTGACGAGGAAACAGTCAAAGAGAAGCTCCGACGGCTCGCGGCGGGTGCTGGAGACGGCGGCCAGGACCAGCATCGTCGTCGGCCGGACTCGCTGGACGCCGAGCACCGGCGGACGATCGAGCGCGCGACGGCAGCACTGGACGACCTCGAAGCGGCCACACAGTTCGTCGAGAACGGTGGACTCTCGGAACTCGAACGGGCGGTCGAGGCCGCAGCGCGATCGGTCAGCGCCTGCGCCGAACGGGGACAGGAGACACTCGCCGAGTACCGCCGTTTCCGGGCCGCTGCGTCAGGAGAGCAGTTTCACTCCGGTCGCGGAACCTCTTTAGGCGACGGTGACAAAGCCCAGATCAGATGACGCGGGTGATACACACCGGCGATACGCACATCGGGTATCAGCAGTACCACGTACCCGAACGCCGGGACGACTTTCTGGCGGCGTTCGAACAGGTCGTCGCGGACGCCATCGACGACGACGTGGACGCGGTCGTCCACGCGGGGGACCTGTTCCACGACCGACGGCCGACGCTGACGGACGTGCTCGGTACGCTGGGCGTACTGGAGCGACTCGACGACGCAGGTATTCCCTTTCTCGCTGTCGTCGGCAATCACGAGGCCAAGCGCGACGCCCAGTGGCTAGACCTCTACGAGTCGCTCGGCCTGGCTGTTCGGCTCGACGACGAGCCACACGTGATCGGCGACACGGCTTTCTACGGACTGGATTTCGTGCCTCGTTCGCAGCGAGAGGCGCTCGAATACGACTTCGCACCCCACGACGCCGACCACTCGGCGCTGGTCAGTCACGGTCAGTTCCAGCCGTTCGACTACGGCACCTGGGACGCGACCGAAATCGTCGAGACCGCCACCGTCGACTTCGAGGCGCTCTTGCTGGGTGACGAGCACACACCCGGAACGAAACAGGTCGACGAGACGTGGCTCACCTACTGCGGGTCGACGGAGCGAGCCAGTGCCGACGAGCGCGACGACCGGGGGTACAACATCGTCACGTTCGACGACGCAGTCCAGATCACTCGCCGCGGCCTCGACACGCGGGAGTTCGTCTTCGTCGAGGTCGAACTTGCCGCCGGCGAGGGGATCGAACGCGTCCACGAACGCATCGGTGAGCACGACCTTGAGGATGCCGTCGTCGTCGTCCACGTCGAGGGGGAGGGCGATCCGATCACGCCAGCCGGTATCGAGGAGTACGCGCTGGAGCGGGGCGCGCTGGTCGCTCGCGTCACCGATCACCGGGAGTTCGCCGACGAGCGCGAGGTCGAGATCAGCTTCGCCGACCCGGACGAGGCCGTCCGCGAGCGGGTGCGCGAACTCGGTCTGAGCGAGGCCGCACGCGATATCGACGAGACGATCCGCGCCTCGAAAGTCCCCGACTCGAACGTCGCAGACACCGTCGAGGACCGCGTGGCCGAACTCGTTGAGGAAGGGGATCTTGCCGTCTTCGACGGTGCGGAAGACGCCGATGCGAGCGGTGAGGCAGGCATCGAAGACGAGGACGAGACCGCCGAAGCCGACGGTGGTGAGGCGTCCGCGCCCGACGGTAGCGCAGCGAGCGACGAGACGGAGGATCCGGAAGATCAGTCGACGATGGAGGAGTACCTGTGATGGCCCCACACGATCGACAACGACGGGGGACGAATCGATGAGGATCGCTCGCGTCCGCATGGAGAACTTCAAGTGTTACGGCGAGGCCGATCTGCGTCTCGACCGCGGCGTGACGGTGATCCACGGGCTCAACGGCAGCGGCAAGTCCTCGCTGCTGGAAGCCTGCTTCTTCGCGCTCTACGGAACGAAAGCGCTGGACGAGAACCTGGAGGAGATCGTCTCGATCGGGGCCGACGACGCGACCGTCGAACTGTGGTTCACCCACGGCGGCGGGGACTTCCACGTCGAGCGGCGCGTTCGAAACACGGGCGAGCGCGCGACGACGGCAAAGTGCGTGCTGGAGACGCCTGATGGAAGCTTCGATGGCGCCAGGGACGTGCGACGCAGGATCACCGAACTCCTGCGGATGGACAGCGAGTCGTTCGTCAACTGCGCGTACGTCCGCCAGGGCGAGGTGAACAAGCTGATCAACGCCTCGCCGAGCGAGCGCCAGGACATGCTCGACGACCTCTTGCAACTGGGCAAACTCGAGGACTACCGCGAGCGGGCTAGCGACGCCCGCGTCGGCATCGGTCGCGTCCGCGACGACAAACAGGGTGCGCTGGGACAGCTCGACGAGCAGATCGCGGCGAAGGAAGAGAAAGATCTCCACGACCGGCTCAACGAACTCCAGAGCCGGATCAACGAGACCAGCGAGGAGATCGAACGGATCGAAGACCAGCGCGAACGCGCCATCAAAACCCGCGACGACGCCCAATCCGTGATCGAAGAGTACGAGGAGAAACAGGCCGAACTCGACGATCTCGAATCGGAGATCGCCGACCTCCGGGAGACGATCGCCGACACCGAGCAGGAACGTGATCGGCTCGACGAGCAGATCCGGGAACGTCGCGAGACTCTGAGCGGACAGGAGTCTGACCTCGAAGACGCGGTTGCCGACACCGATCTCGACGAGGCCGATCCCGACGCGGTCGCGGCCAAGATCGACGAACTGGAGGCACGCGACGACGACCTCAGGGATCGCATCGAGGACCAGCGGGTCTCGGCCTCCGAGTACAGCGGCGAGGCCGAGTCACTGCGTGAACAGGCCGAAGATCTCGAATCGCGGGCCGAAACGAAGCGCGAAGAGGCCGACCGGCTCGAATCCGAACTGGCCGACACGCGCGACGACGTCGAGCAGCGTCGTGAGAAACTCGACGAGATCGGTGAGCAGATCGCGGAACTGGAAGCCAGGTTCGAGGACGCGCCGGTCGGTCGCGACGAGGTGGGTGACCACCGCGATGCCGTCTCCGACGAACTCGACGAGGCTCGCCAGCGCGTCACGGAACTGGAGACGACGCTTGACAACGAGCGCGACAGTCTCGAGGAGGCCGAGCGACTCCGCGAGGAGGGCAAGTGTCCGGAGTGTGGCCAGGACGTGGCGGGGTCGCCACACGTCGAGGGGATCGACGACCAGCGCGAGCGGATCGCCGACCTCAAAGCCGACCTCACCGACGCACGTGAGAGCGCCGAGGCCAAGCGCGAGCGACTCGAACGGGCGGAGGCGCTCGTCGAGACCGCGAACCGGATCGAGCAACTGGAGACGAACCGAGAGAACGTCCGCCAGCTGATCGACGAACGCGAATCCGGACTGGACGAGGACGAGGAGCGGATCGAACAGCTCCGCGAGGACGCTACAGACCTCGAATCCGAGGCCCAGGAGAAACGCGAGGCGGCGACCGAGGCCGAAGCGAAGGTCGAGGAGTGTCGCAGTGTCGTCGCCGAGTGCAATCAGGAGAGCCAGCAACTGAAGCAGGATCTCGAACGGCTCGAACGCGTCGAAACACTGCTAGACGCGATCGAAGAGAGCGAGGACGCCCTCGATCGACTCCGCGAACAGCGCCAGCAGAAGGGGGAGATCAACGACGAACGGCGGCAGCGACTCGGTGACAAGCGCGACCGCAAGCAGACCCTGGAAGCGGAGTTCGACGACGCCAACGTCGAGGAGGCTCGCAGCGAACGGGACCGAGCGATCGAGTACATCGAGCAGGCCGACGCAAAACTCGACGAACTGCGCGAGCGCCATGACGATCTGCAGGCCAGCGCGGGGGCCGTCGAGAACGAGATCGAGGAGCTCGAAGCCCTGCGCGACCGCCGTGAGGAGCTGGCCGAGACCGTCGAGAAACTCGCGACGCTGTACGATGAGGCCGAGGATCTGGAGGGGATGTACGGCACCGTCCGTGCGGAACTGCGCCAGCGAAACGTCGAGACGCTGGAGCGGATGCTCAACGAGACGTTCGATCTGGTCTACCAGAACGACTCCTACTCCCACATCGAACTCGACGGCGAGTACCAGCTGACGGTGTACCAGAAGGACGGCGAGCCGCTGGATCCCCAGCAGCTATCGGGCGGCGAACGGGCGCTGTTCAACCTCAGTCTCCGGTGTGCGATCTACCGCTTGCTCGCCGAGGGGATCGAGGGGGCCGCACCGATGCCGCCGCTGATCCTCGACGAACCGACTGTCTTCCTCGACTCGGGGCACGTCTCGCAACTGCTCGACCTGATCGAGTTCATGCGCGACGACGTGGGCGTCGAGCAGATCGTCGTCGTCAGCCACGACGAGGAACTCGTCGGCGCGGCCGACGCACTGGTCCGCGTCGAGAAGGACTCGACGACCAACCGATCGACAGTCGAACGCGTCGACGTGGGCGCGGTCGCCGGGATGGCGGACTGAGACGGACAGTTGTCGATCTGGGACAGACCGACAACTGTCCGTATGACCGTCGCAGACTGGGAGTTTTGGATCGATTCAGTCCTGGCGAAGCGTCGCGAGCGCATCGCTCGCCTCGGCAGTCGTCTCGTACCCCCGCCCGCCGGGGACCTCGGCCTCGGCGACCAGCCCGGCGGCGCGGAACTCCGCGATGAGTCCGTGGAGGTCGCTCTCACAGAGTTCGTACCGGTCGAGCAGTACGCGCACGTCTGTCGGGCCGTGCTCGTCGAGTTCGAGCAAGAGACCGAGCGCTCGCTCGTCGTGGCTGGCCGTGAGGACTCGCCGGAGTGGATCGGAGACCCCGTTTGCGGCGGTCTCCAGTGGGCCGGCATCCTCGACCGGTTCGAGGCTGTCGTTGGGGAGGTGACGTTCCTCCCCCGTTGCGGGATCGCGGACGAGACTCGACTCGGTCGAGCGCTTGACGAGCAGATAGCGTTGCCCTTCGTCGTCTTCGACGGTACGCATCGGTCCACGGTTGGGGATCGTCGGGGGTATGCGTTGTGTTCCGACTGCTCACGCCGTGTTCGATTCGTCTGACTCCCCGTCGCGATCACGACGGAAGCGATAGTATCGGACGAACCCGTAGGCGGCGGCGAGCGCGCCGACGGCGAACACCTGCAGGGCGAGGTCCCAGTCGCCGAGGAAGAAACCGATCATCGGGCCGACAGTGACGCCGAACACTGCGACGTTGAACACGACGACGAGCTTCCAGAACAGGCCCACGACTGCTGTGTCACCCTCGCCCGGCTCTGGCGGTGTCGGGATCTCCGGACCGAGTTCTGCGGCCGCTCGCTCGGCCTCGGCGATCGCCGGCTCGTCGGGTTCGAGCTTGTCGGGGTCGAGACTGCCCGCTGCGGGCGCTTCGGGGATCTCGACGCCCGAGCTCTCGTCCGTGTCGCTGTCCTCGCCGCTGCTCACGGTCGACTGTTCGGTTGGGTCGGCAAAAACGGTTCGCCTCGGCTACACCTGTTCGGTCAGCGTGACCGCCGAGTCCGTCTGGAGCCACGCCAGCGGGTTCTCGGCGTCGTAGAATACTGTCCCCTCTTCGGTCTCGTAGGTCTCGGTCGTCTCGATGGCCGCCGGCAATCCGGGCTCGGAGCGTAGTTCCTCCGCACTGTCCCGCTCGTCTGCGCGTGCTTGGTCCGACATGGGGACTCACTTCTCTGTATGTGATGAGTTATCATATACCTTCTGGCTGTGACGATACTTTCGTCCTGCGATTTCGTCAACAGGTTTTTGATCGAGGGTTCCCACTCCACTGGACCATCGCTGTTTTTATCGGGCATCCCGAAGGACGGCACAACATGAGTGAGCAGGGCCAGCAGGACCTCGGGGCGTTCGTCGAGGGAACCGATTCGAACCCCGACGACGGCGAGCGCGACCGCGCCGAGGAGGCGGCGGCCATCGCCGGACAGGACACGTCGACGGCGGAGGTCGTCGACGCGAGCGATCACCTCTTCGAAGCGGTCGACGAGACGGTCTCGATAGCCGTCACGCAGATCGACTACACGATCGAGGGCCGGGGCGACGACGAGTACCCGGTCATTCACGTCTTCGGACGGACTCCGGACGAGGAGGCCGTCCACGCTCGTGTCTACGATTTCGAGCCCTACTTCTACGCGCCCGCCGAGAATATCTCCGACGACCGACTGCGCCAGTACGACAGTATCACCGGCTGGGAAGAGGCCGGCGAGGACGGTGAACCCTACGAGTCGATCCGCGGCGAGCGTCTCGTGAAGATCTTCGGGCGCACGCCCCGCGACGTGGGCCAGATCCGCGACGAGTTCGACCACTACGAGGCCGACATCCTCTTTCCAAACCGGTTCCTCATCGACAAAGGGATCACCAGCGGCGTCGAGCTCCCACTTCGCGAGAACGACGACGGCAGTCTCCGCGTCCACGAGGCCGAGGTCGGACCGGCCGAGGTACAGGCGACCCCGCGAGTGAACCTCTTCGACATCGAGGTCGACGATCGATCGGGGTTCCCAGAGGACGGCGAGGAACCGATCGTCTGTCTGACGAGCCACGACTCCTACCGCGACGAGTACGTCGTCTGGCTCTACGAGGCTCCCGACGGCGTCGCTGGCCCGGCGGAACTGGCAGACTACGAGCCGATCGAAGACGATGCCACCCTCGACGTCGACGTGCGCTCGTTCGAGCAGGAGGAGGCGATGCTCGACGCGTTCGTCACCTACCTCGAAGACACCGATCCAGACATCCTCAGCGGGTGGAACTTCGACGACTTCGACGCGCCGTACTTCCTCGACCGACTCGAAGAACTGCAGGGTCCCCACCACGACTACGATCTCGACATCGATCGACTCTCGCGTGTGAACGAGGTCTGGCGCTCCGGCTGGGGCGGGCCGGACATCAAGGGTCGAGTCGTCTTCGACCTCCTCTACGCCTACCAGCGAACGCAATTCAGCGAACTGGACTCCTATCGGCTGGACGCTGTCGGCGAGGAGGAACTCGGCGTCGGCAAGGAGCGCTACCCCGGCGACATCGGTGATCTCTGGGAGGACGACCCCGAGCGCCTGCTGGAGTACAACCTCCGGGACGTGGAGCTGTGTGTCGAACTCGACCGCGACCAGAACATCATCCCGTTCTGGGACGAGGTCCGCACCTTTGTCGGCTGTAAACTGGAGGACGCCACGACGCCCGGTGACGCCGTCGACATGTACGTGCTGCACAAACTCAACGGCGAGTTCGCCCTCCCCTCGAAGGGCCAGCAGGAGAGCGAGGACTACGAGGGCGGGGCAGTCTTCGACCCGATCACGGGCGTCAAGGAGAATGTCACTGTACTAGACCTCAAGTCACTCTACCCGATGTGCATGGTGACGACGAACGCGAGCCCCGAGACGAAGGTCGACCCAGAGGCCTACGACGGCGAGACCTACCGCGCACCCAACGGCACCCACTTCCGGAAGGAACCGGACGGCGCGATCCGGGAGATGGTCGACGAGCTCCTGACAGAACGTGAGGAGAAGAAGTCCCTCCGAAACGAACACGATCCCGAAGACGCGGCCTACGAGCGCTACGACCGGCAGCAAGCGGCAGTGAAGGTGATCATGAACTGCTTCACGCCGGACACGGAGGCCGTGACGCCCGACGGCGTTCGTGATATCGCGGATCTCGAAGTCGGCGACGAGGTATATTCCCTCGACCCAGATACGATGCGGATGGAAGTCAAGCCCGTCGTCGAAACGCACGACTATCCCGATTATCGCGGCGAACTGGTCGACATCGAGACGAGCAAGATCGACTTCCGGGTGACGCCGAACCACCGGATGCTCGTTCGGAAGAACGAGACGAACGGTATCACCGAAGACGAGTACCGGTTTGTCGAGGCAGGCGACTTGGATCAGGCGACGAACTACGAACTGCCCCACGGCTGGGATGGACCCGGTGGCGATCCGTTCGACGAGATCGATCTGACCGAGTACGCCGACGACTACGAAGTGTGGGTTCGGCCCGAGGTCCACGGCCACACCTTCGCCGCGGAGATTGGTTACTACCCCGACAGCGTACTGAAAAACGACATCGGTGTCGAAGGATACGTCTTCGATCCTGACTCGTTCGAAGAACATCGCGAGTACATCGAAGACGTGGCAGAGCAAACGTACATCCACGCCGAGGCCGGCCGCAAGTGGATCCCACGGACCTTCGACGGCGACGATTTCCTCGAACTGCTCGCGTGGTATATCACCGAAGGGAACGTTTACACGTCCGAGGAGAAGCAGTTCGGTGAGAAGACACGCGGATCGGCGACGACGGTCAAGATCGCACAGGATGCCGTCGCCGACGGTGGCCACTCTGACCACGCTGCCATCGGTGAACTCCTCGATCGGATGGGATTCGATTACTACGTCGACGACCGGTCCTATCAGTTCACGTCGAAGCTACTGGGTGAGATATTCCGAGAGCTATGTGGTGATGGGAGCTTCGCCAAGCAAATCCCCGAATTCGTCTTCGATGCGAGTCGCGACCAGAAAGAACGATTCCTCGACACCCTGATCGCCGGCGATGGTGACCGAGAGCAGAACTCGTGGCGGTACACCACGTCGAGCGAGCAACTTCGTGACGACGTGCTTCGTCTGTGCGCCCATCTCGGGCTGACCGCGAACTACAACCACGACAGTGGATCGTGGCGGATCTACGTCACCGAAGACAGCAAGAACACGCTCCGGATGCACCGAAGTGGGGGCGAAAGCACGGCCGAGAACGGCGTTCACTGCGTCACGGTCGAGGACAACCACACGCTACTCGCCGGCCGAAACGGCAAATTCCAGTTCGTCGGGCAGTCGCTGTACGGCGTCCTCGGTTGGGATCGATTCCGTCTCTACGACAAGGAGATGGGCGCGGCCGTCACGGCGACGGGCCGCGAGGTCATCGACTACACAGACGAGGTCGTCGCCGACGAGGGGTACGAAGTCGTCTACGGGGACACCGACTCCGTCATGTTACAGGTCGGTGACATCGGGCCCGAAGACGTCGAGGCAGAGGTCGAGGTCACCGACGAGATGCGGGCGAAACACCCTGAGATGGACGACGACGAACTTGAGACCGTTGCGGCGACGATCAAGAAGGGGTTCGAACTGGAGGAGACGATCAACGAAGCGTACGACGACTTCGCGCTCGAACGCCTGAACGCGCAGTTCCACCGCTTCCAGATCGAGTTCGAGAAACTGTACCGGCGATTCTTCCAGGCCGGCAAGAAGAAGCGCTACGCCGGCCACATCGTCTGGAAGGAGGGCAAGGACGTCGACGACATCGACATCACCGGGTTCGAGTACCAGCGCTCCGATATCGCGCCGATCACCAAGCGCGTCCAGAAGCAGGTCATCGACATGATCGTCCACGGCGAGGACGCCGAGGACATCAAGACCTACGTCCACGACGTGATCGAGGACTTCCAGGCCGGCAACGTCGATCCCGAAGACGTGGGCATCCCCGGCGGCATCGGGAAGAAACTCGACAACTACGACACCGACACCGCACAGGTCCGGGGCGCGAAGTACGCGAACCTCTTGCTGGGGACGAACTTCCAGAGCGGCTCGAAACCCAAGCGCCTCTACCTCGATCGGGTTCACGACGACTTCTTCCAGCGGATCGAGGCGGAGAAAGGACTGAACCCCTCCGAGGACCCGCTGTACGGCGAGTTCCGGCGCGATCCGGACGTGATCTGTTTCGAGTTCGCCGATCAGATCCCCGAGGAGTTCGAGGTCGACTGGGAGAAGATGATGGACAAGACGCTGAAGGGGCCGATCGCGCGCATCCTCGAAGCGATGGGCATCTCCTGGGACGAAGTGAAGTCGGGTCAGGAGCAGACCGGTCTCGGCCAGTTCATGTAGCGGGGGTCGCGACGGATCCCCTCCCGTTTCGGACGGAACCGACGGATGAGGCGGTCCCTCGACAGTACCCTTTTCACTGGGGGAATCGAACAGTTTGGTATGTACGTCCGGGACGCCAAGAACCGAGAAGAGGTCTGGTTGCTGGATCACATCGAGGAGATGGGGCTCGACGACAGCGCCTTCCGGTCCCGCGACTACGTCATCGCGATCGACGAGGCGGAACACGAGAAGGCGGGGTTCGGCCGCATCCGCATCCACAAGACCGACGACGAGGAGATCTGTGAACTGACGAGCATCGGCGTCCTCGACCAGTGGCGCGGCCAAGGCGTCGGTGCCCACGTCATCGAGCGTCTCGTCGAGTACGCCGGTGACCAGGGGTTCGACGAGGTGTACTCGCTGACCAACGCGTCCGACTATCTCCAGCAGTTCGGCTTCGAGCGGATCGAAGTGGCCCAGCTCCCCGAGAAGCTCCGCGATCGGCTGGCGACTAAACAGGAGAACATCCAGCCCGACGCCGTGCCGGTGCGACTGGCCATCGAGCGCTTCGAGATGCCACAGGGACTCCGGGATGCGTTCAAAGCGGCTACCGCCGAGGACGACGCCGAGGCCGAACCTGAGGAGGGGCCGGAGGACTTCGGGATCGACCCGGAAGAGGCGACCTACAAGTACGACACTGGTCGATAGATTCGGCTCCTTGGGGTCTCGTTACGAGCACGGAACGTATCTTTTTTCTACGTACCGCGACCTGAAAAAGTCGAGCATGTCGTTCCCGAACCATCCGGAGAAGTACGACGCCGAGCCACTGATCCAGCCCACGCAGTCGACGGCGTACGCGGAGTCCGGCGAGGCAGTGGCGGCGCTGTCTGGTGTCGTCCTCTGTTACAGTCGGGATCTCATGGACTACGTGACCGAGACCTACGACGGCACGATGATCGATCGGTACCTCGGTGATCTGTACGTGATCGAGGACACGGACGGAGCGGTTGGGGTCCTCGGTGGATTCGGGATCGGCGGCCCCACGACGGCGGTGATGATGGAGGAACTGATCGCGGGTGGTGTCGAAGCGTTCCTGTCGGTCGGGTACGCCGGCTGTCTGCGCGAGGATGTGGCGATGGGTGAATACATCGTCTGTGAGCGGGCGATCCGTGACGACGGCACCTCCCATCACTACGTCGAGCCCGAGACGTACGCGACGCCGACCAACGAGTTCGTGGGGGCGATCCGGACGCGACTGCGCGAGGAGGACGACGCCTTTCACGTTGGACCGTCGTGGACGACGGACGCGATCTACCAGGAGACGAAAGCGGAGATCGAACGCTACGCCAGTGAGGGCGTCCTGACCGTCGAGATGGAGGCCGCGACCGTGTTCACCGTCGCCGAGCATCGCGGCGTCGACGCGGCGGCGATGTTCGTCGTCAGCGACTATCTCGGACTCTCAGAGTGGGAGCCGAAGTTCGATTCGGCGGCAGACGATCTGGCGGCGCTGTGCGATACCGGGCTGACTCTCTTGTCGGAATACGTCGCGGAGTGAGCACGCGCCGGGAGGCCAGTCCGGTCTGGTGTGCTATCCCTCTTCACACTCCCGGAACGCTTTCGGGGACCTGCTGAGAACAGCCGTGCCATGTCGGACGCGTTCCAGACACCGCCTCCAACAATCTCCGGTGACCGAGTCGCCGTCGTCGCGCCGTCGAGCGGCGGCGCGGCGAACGCATGTCACGTCCTGGCGCTCTCACTCCGGCGGCTCCGCGAGGAGTTCGAACTGGAACCGATCGTCTACCCGACTGCGCGCCAGTCCGACGAATTTCTCGATTGTACTGTCACGACAGTGATGACAGCTCATACAGCGAACGGACCGGCGACACAGTCGACAGGGCTATCACAATCTGTCGGCCAGCGGATCGCCGCTGTGTTCGAAGTCGTCCCAGAAATCGGCTGCCCGGAACTCGTTCTCCGGATACAGTTTGTCCGGGGGTTCTTGGAACCACGCCGCACCGTTCAGTTCGCCGGGCTGGATTGCGATCGATCCGCCAGTGTAGTCGGCGTCGAAGAACACCCAGAGCGTGTGGAGTCGATCGTCGTGGTCGCCCTCGGAGATGGTGACGCGATGGCAGCAGAGAAAGCAGTCCGTGATCTCGCAGTCCACGCCGGTCTCCTCGCGGACTTCCCTGACCGCTGCCTGCTCGTAGGTTTCGTTGCCCTCCCGGCCGCCGCCGGGTAGTCCCCACTCGGTCCCGCCACGCCCGAGGATCATCAGCACCGACCGCTCGTCGCCGACCTCGTCCGGCATCGATTCCGTGAGAGCCGCCGCGTCCGCCGGATCGCGGACGACCCAGGCGTAGCCGCCGCCGGTGTAGCCGTCCAGCGAGTGGGCCCGCAGTTCCTCGAACAGATCAGGGGAGACAGTCTCGCGTTCCTCTCTGACCGGCACGTCGTCGTACTCCTCACACAGCCGATCCCGACGGCGCTCGACTGTCTCGCGGTTGATCCCTTCGCCGTTCATGGATTGATGTGGTCTGATCGATCGCTAAAAAACGTGCTGATACGGCCCATCTCATCGGCTCGACCCTCGCGAGCTATTCTCTGTCTGTGTTGTCGACACAGTCTTTTTGTACGGGGGTGTCGACGCCGTAGACATGGATGTCGCTCAGCGCGTGCACCTGATGCCAGTCGGTTACGAGAACGACCGGATCGTCCTCTCGGCGAAGCGCTTCAGCGCGGATCGCGTGCTCTTGCTCGAATACGACGACCAGACGGCTCACCCCTCCTACGCCGAGACGATCCGTGAGCGGCTCGACGACGCCGGGATCGATCACGAGACGATCCAGTGCGACATCTTCGATTTCTACGACTCGCTGGGGACCATCGCCGAACTGGCGACGCGTCTGTCCGATCACGACGTGTACGTCAACCTCGCGACCGGCAGCAAAGTCACTGCGATCGGCGGCATGATCGCTTGCATGGCCACGGGCGCGACGCCATACTACGTCCGGGCCGAACACTACGCTGCCGAGACCGACGGCGACGTGGCCGAGGGCATTCGCGAAGTAACCGAACTGCCAACCTACCCGATGGAGCATCCCGACCGCCAACAGGTGGCCGTCATGGCCCACCTCGACGCAGAGGGCGGCGCGACCAAGCGCGCGCTGATCGACTTCGGCGAACAGGAAGGCCTGCCCTTCCTCGCCGAGCACGACGCGGCCAACCGCAAGAGCCAGTACCGCCTGCTCGACAGCCACGTCCTCAAGCCGCTGGCCGAGACTGGCTACGTGACGGTCACGGAACGCGGCCGCTCGAAACTGGTCGAACTGACCGAGGCCGGCCGGAACACACTACGCGCGTTCCGCTACCTGATCGAGGAAGAGCGCTGAGGCTACAGCCAGCCGTATACACCGTCACTCGCTTTATCGAACGGGATCAAGAACGGATATGGCCACGGCGACCTACGACTGCGTCTGCGGTGTGACCCTGCGCTACAAGCAGGATCTCGTCCAAGAGCACGGCGGACGCACGCGAACGTGGCTCTGCCGGGCGTGTCGAACGCCAGTTCCGGCCGTTCACGCCGAGAAGATCAAACATCAGCACCCGTTTTGATTAGCCCGGAGAACTGTCGCCCTGTGCGTCAGCGATTAGTCGGGGGCGGCCGAACCCTTCCCTATGTTCGATCCCGAGGAACTGGACGAGATCCGTGCCGGGAAGGAGCGCTGGCACGAGGAGACCGTCCAGCCGACGCTCGATCGCTTCGGCGAGCGCGAGGAGACGTTCACGACGGACACGGCGGGACAGACCGTCGACCGGCTGTACACACCGGCCGACGTGGCCGATCTCGACTACGAAGAGGATCTGGGGTTCCCCGGTGAGGAACCGTACACGCGGGGCGTCTACTCGACGATGCATCGCGGCCGGCTGTGGACGATGCGCCAGTACGCCGGGATGGGCACCGCCGCCGAGACGAACGAGCGCTTCCAGTACCTGCTCGACCAGGGCCAGACCGGGCTGTCGATGGCGTTCGACCTCCCAACGCAGATGGGGTACGACTCCGACGACGCGATGGCCGCCGGCGAGGTCGGCAAGACCGGCGTCGCCATCGACTCGCTGCGGGACATGGAGGTTGTCTTCGACGGGATCGATCTGAGCGATGTCTCGACGTCGATGACGATCAACGCCCCTGCGAGCGTCCTGCTGGCGATGTACGTCGCACTGGGCGACCAGCAGGGCGTCCCACGCGAGGAGCTCCGGGGGACGATCCAGAACGACGTGCTCAAAGAGTACATCGCCCGCAACACCTACATCTACCCGCCCGAGCCGTCGATGCGGATCGTCACCGACATCTTCGATTTCTGCGCCGCCGAGGTCCCGAAGTTCAACACGATCTCCATTTCTGGGTACCACATCCGCGAAGCCGGTTCGACCGCCGCTCAGGAGATCGCCTTCACGCTGGGCGACGGCATCGAGTACGTCGAGACGGCGCGGGCGGCAGGGCTGGACGTGGACGATTTCGCGCCCCAGCTCTCCTTCTTCTTCGCTGCGTACAACAACATCCTCGAAGAGGTGGCGAAGTTCCGTGCGGCCCGACGACTCTGGGCCGACATCATGGAAGAACGCTTCGACCCGGACGATCCGGCGAGCAAGCAACTGAAGTTCCACACCCAGACCGCCGGCTCCACCCTGACTGCCCAGCAGGTCGAGAACAACGTTGTCCGGGTCGCCTATCAGGCGCTGGCGGCAGTGCTGGGGGGCACCCAGAGCCTCCACACAAACGGCAAGGACGAGGCCGTCGGCTTGCCGACCGAGGAGTCCGTTCGCACCGCCCTGCGAACCCAGCAGATCCTCGCCCACGAATCGGGTGCGGCCGATACGATCGACCCGCTGGGCGGGAGCTACTACGTCGAGGCGCTCACCGACGAACTGGAGGCCGAGGCCCGCGAGATCCTCGACACCGTCGACGACCGCGGTGGCATGCGGCAGGCGATCGAGGACCAGTGGGTCCAGCGCCAGATCCAGGACGTGGCCTACGAGCGCCAGCAGGAACAGGAGGCGGGCGACCGGATCATCGTCGGCGTCAACGAGTACACTGTCGACGAAGAGGGGCCGGTCGACATCGAAGAGGTCGACGAGACGCTCGAAGCGCGACAGCACGAGCGCCTCGACGCCCTCCGCGAGGAACGCGACGACGCCCTCGTAGCGGAGCGACTGGACGCGCTTGGGGACGCTGCGGAGGGTAACGCGAACTTGCTCCCACCCATGATCGACGCCGTCAAGGCCTACGCGACGACCGGCGAGATCTGTGACGTGCTCCGGGACGTCTTCGGCGAGTACCAGCCCGGTGCCGTGTGAACGGCACCACCGTCCGTCGATAGCATCGCGTTAAGTTTGGCGTGAATTGTGGTAGACAGCGAAGGCTTCGAGCCACGATTGAGCTGTCTCCATCGAGACATGGCTAAAACTATTCGCAAACGATGATGTTCGTCTTTCTACCTCCCAAAA